>Ga0105106_10000223_pt1 | contig 39537 bp, 39 predicted proteins | sample PPLLaktember2015_5_FD_79109 | JGI IMG/M metagenome (GOLD analysis project Ga0105106, IMG submission 79109) | Freshwater sediment microbial communities from Prairie Pothole Lake near Jamestown, North Dakota, USA - PPLs Lake P8 Core (1) Depth... | ecosystem: Environmental > Aquatic > Freshwater >... | reverse complement strand
CGCCGGCGCGCGACCCAGGCGGTCGAGGGCCGCGAGCGCGGCGGGGACGTCCTCGTGCCAGATGCCGTGCTTGCTCGACTCGCCGCCGGTGTTGGTCTTGCGGCTGTGCCCGTGGCCGAAGCCCGGGTTCACGCGCAGCCACACCGGATGGCGACGGCCCGCGGGCAGGCGCTCGCCCAGGGCCGGCAGCATGTCGATCGAGCCTGCGTTCACGGGGATCTGGAGCTCGATCACGCGGGCGATGGTCTTGGCGTCGGCGACGTCGGCGGTGAAGACGAGCTCGGCGTCGTGGCCGTCGCCCCGGAAGCCGGGCTGGTAGCCCGCGCGCAGCGCGCGCTCGATCTCCCCCAGCGACACCGCGTCGACGCGGGCGCCCGCGCCGCGTAGCAGGCGCAGGATGTGGGTGTTCGAGCAGGCCTTCTGCGCGTAGCGGACGACGTCGAACGAGCGCAGGCGGCGCACGCGGTCGCGGATCACGCCCGCGTCGTAGACGTAGCAGGGGGTCCCGTGCTCGCTGGCGAGCTTGCGGACGAGCTCCGGGTCGACGGTCTTCATGGGGTCTCCACCGGCACACGAAGGCGGGACGGAAAGGCGGCTTGGAGCCGATCGCTGGACGGGTAACATGCCCCGGCATGAAGCGCCCCACCGTCCCCACCGCGACCCTCGGTCTCGTCGTCCTCCTCTCCGCGCCGCTCGCGGGCTGCGGCGGCCCGGTCGGGCCGGTGCCGGGCTTCAGCCTCGACGGCCCCCCGGCCATGCAGCCGGTGAACGACTTCCTCTTCGCCCGCTACCTCGACACGCTCGATCTCGAGATCCGACCCGAGAGCCCGTACTCGGTGGAGGTCGGGTTCGTGGAGCGTGAGGGGCGCATCTACGTCTCGGGCCGCTCCTGGGCCTACTGGGTGCGCCGCCTCGTGAACCACCCCGACGCGCGCATCTACCTCGCGGCCGAAGTCTACGACGTGACGGCGGTGCAGGTCACCGACCCGACCGAGCTCGAGGCCGTGGGCGAGAGCGGGGTCGTGTTCCGGCTCGATCCGCGCGCGGTGCCGGAGGTCGTGCGGACCGGATCGTGAGCGCGGTGCCGCCCGGCTTCGACGACGTGCGCGCGGCGGCGGCGCGCATCGCGGGCCTCGTGCATCGTACGCCGATCGCCACCTGCGCCACGATCGACGGCCTCGCCGGCCGCCGCGTCTTCTTCAAGTGCGAGAACCTGCAGCGCGTCGGCGCGTTCAAGCTGCGCGGCGCGTCGAACGCGGTCGCGAGGCTCGGCGACTCCGAGGCGCGTCGCGGCGTGGTGACGCACAGCTCGGGCAACCACGCGCAGGCGCTCGCGCTCGCGGCCCGGCGCCGCGGCATCTCCGCCCACATCGTGATGCCTTCCAGCGCACCGGCGGTGAAGCGGCGCGCGGTCGAGGGCTACGGCGCGCGCGTGATCGACTGCGAGCCCACGCTCGAGGCGCGCGAGCGCACGGCGGCGGCGGTGATGGCGGAGACCGGCGCGACCTTCGTGCACCCGTACGACGACGCGGACGTGATCGCAGGGCAGGGCACCGCCGCCCTCGAGCTGCTCGAGCAGGTGCCCGACCTCGACGCGATCGTGGCACCCGTGGGCGGCGGGGGCCTCGTCGGCGGCACGGCGATCGCGGCGCGCGGCGCGGCGCCACGCGTGCGCGTCCTCGCGGCCGAGCCCGCGGGCGCCGACGACGCCGCGCGCTCGAAGGCCGCCGGCCGTCTGATTCCGCAGACCGATCCGAAGACCGTCGCCGACGGCCTGCGCACGAGCCTCGGCGCCCTCACCTGGCCGCTGCTGCGCGACCTCGTGGAGCAGGTGGTCGTGGTGCCGGATGAAGAGATCGTCATGGCGATGCGCCTGCTCTTCGAGCGCGCGAAGCTCGTGGTCGAGCCGAGCGGCGCGGTGCCGCTTGCGGCCGTCCTGTCGAGCTCGTTCCGCGCCCTCGAGGGGATCGAGCGTGTCGGCGTGATCCTCTCGGGCGGCAACGTCGATCTGGAGCTTCTTCCCTGGTGACATCTCGCGATCGTTCCCGTTCCGGTCCCCGCGCCTGGGGCTGGGTCTGGCAGCAGCTCGCCATCCTCTTCGCGTTCGTGGCCCTGACGCTCGCGAACGACGTCGTGGACCTTCCGCACGTCCTCTTCGGCGATCCGCCGACGCCGTTCCGCCGCAGCGAGCTGGTGGTCGAGCTCATGCTGGCATCGACCGTCGTCGGCGTGGAGCTCGCGTTCCTGGCGCGGCTCCGGCGTCAGCTCCGCATCCTCGAGGGCTACATCCCGATCTGCGCCAGCTGCAAGAAGGTGCGGCAGTTCGACCGCTGGGAGCCCCTCGAGGGCTACCTGCACCAGCACTCGATGGCCGAGCTCACCCACAGCATCTGCGAGGACTGCGAGAAGCGGCTCTACCCCGAGCTGGCGGACCTGCCGTGACGCCGTGGCGCGACGACGCTGCGGCGGGTCAGTCGCCGGCGACCGCGGCGATGCGCTCGATCACGAGGTCCACGAGCTTCTCGCTCAGGCCGAGCGCCTCGCTCACCCGGATCTGCACGCCCGGGTAGCGCGAGCCGGCCTCGGCGGCGAGGCGCGGGACGTCCTCGAGCACATGGCGGCCGGGCGCGAGCAGGAACGGGTGCACCACCACGTCGCGCGCGCCGGCGGCGACGCAGGCGCCGATGCCGTCCACGAGGGTCGGCGGCTGGAGCTCGAGGTGCGCGGTCTCGACGATCCAGCCCGGAAGGCGCGCGGCGACGAGGCGCGCGAGGGCGTCGAGCTGGGCCGCCGCCTCGGGGCGCCGGCTGCCGTGGTCCACCAGCAGTACTGCTCTTCGCTCGCCTCCGGCTCGCTGCGCGCGCGCCGCGCTTGCCCCGACAGATCTTCGCTCGCCTTCGGCTCGCTGCGCGCGCGCCGCGCTTGCGGACCGTTCTGCGGGGTCGCTCACTACGCGGTCGCCTTCGCTGCGACCGCGAGCGCCTGGAGCACGTCGTCGCAGAGGTCGGCGGGATCCTCGAGGCCGACGGAGAGGCGCACGGTCGCCTCGGTGATGCCCTTGCGCCGCTTCTCCTCCGCCGGGAACGCCGCGTGGCTCATGAGCCAGGGGTAGCCGACGAGGGACTCGACGCCGCCGAGGCTCTCGCCGAGGGCGAAGAGGCGGAGGCTCTCGCAGAACGCGCGCGTTGCCGGCGCGCCTCCGTCGAGGTCGACCGTCACGATGCCGCCGAAGCCGCGGGCCTGACGCTTCGCGATGTCGTGGCCGGGATGGTCCGCGAAGCCCGGCCAGTGCACGCGCGCGACGCCCGCGCGCCCGCGCAGCAGCTCCGCGATGCGCGCGGCACCGGCGTCGTGCTGGCGCATGCGCACGCCGAGGGTCTTCACGCCGCGCAAGGTGAGCCAGGCATCCCAGGGCCCGGGCACGCCGCCGGTCGCGTTCTGCGCGAATTTCAGGCGCGCATGCAGCTCGGCGTCGTCGAGCACGACGGCGCCGCCGATCACGTCCGAGTGTCCGCCGATGTACTTCGTGGTGGAGTGCACGGAGACGTGGGCGCCGAGGGCGAGCGGGTTCTGCAGATACGGCGTCGCAAAGGTGTTGTCGACCACGAGCAGCGCGCCCGCGCGGCGCGCGATCTCGGCGCAGGCCGCGACGTCGACGATTCGCAGCATCGGATTCGTCGGCGACTCGATCCAGACCATCTTCGTCTCGGGCGTGACGGCCTTCGCGACCTCTTCCGGCTGCGTCGCGTCCACGAAGTCGAAGCGCAGTCCGTAGCGCGGCAGCACCTGGGTGAAGAGGCGGTAGCTCCCGCCGTAGAGATCGTCGGCCACGACCACGTGGTCGCCCGCCGACACCGCCTGCATGGTGCCCGCGATCGCGGCCATGCCCGAGCCGTAGGCGAGGCAGAAGCGTCCGCCCTCGAGGGCGGCGAGGCAGCTCTCGAGGGCCGTGCGGGTCGGGTTGCCGCTGCGCGAGTAGGCGAAGCCGCGGTTCCGGTCCACGGCGTCGTGGGTGTAGGTCACGGTCTGGTAGACCGGCGTGACGGTCGCGCCCGTGGCGGGATCCGGCTCCTGGCCGGCATGGATTGCGAGCGTCTCGAACGCGAGCCCGTGACCTCGCTCGCCTTCGGCTCGCTGCGCGCGCTCTGCGCTCGACTCGTCGCCCTTCCGGTCGCTCACTTCTTCGCGAGCTCCGCCAGCACGTTCCAGGTGCGCTCGGCAGACGCCTTCGCGTCGGCGCCGAAGGGCATGATCGCCGCGTGGAAGTCGGTGACGCCGGCGTCGCGCAGGCGGCCGATCTGCTCCTCGACCGCGCGCTCGTCACCGGCGATCGCGACCTCGCCCGGCGCGGCGCCGGGCCGCTCGAGGTCGAGCATCGCGCGGTACGAGGGCAGCGTGCCGTAGAGCGCGAACGCCTTCGACGCCGCCTCGCGCGCGCCGGCGGCGTCGTTCGTGACCACGGTCGGGAGCCCGCACACGATGCGCACGGGATCCTTGCGTCCGGCCTCGCGGGCGGCCTTCGTGATGTCCGGCGCGAGCTGCTCGCCGATCGCGCGCGCGCCCGTCATCCAGGTGATGGTGCCGTCGGCGATCGCGCCGGCGATGCGGCGCATGCGCGGGCCGAGGCCGCCGATCAGGATCGGGAGCCGCGCCGCGTTCTGCAGCGAGCCGTTCACGCGGTAGACCGTGCCCTGGTGCGAGACCTTCCCGGTGTCGGCGAGCGCGCGCACCACCTGCACGTACTCCTCGACGTGCTTCGCGACGCCGGTGTACGAGAGCCCGAGCATGTTCTCGATCACGATCTTGTGGGAGGGCCCGATGCCCAGCACGAAGCGCCCGTTGCAGGCGAGCTGCGTGGTCAGGGCCTGCTGCGCCATGTAGAACGGATGGCGCGAGAAGGTCGGCACGACGGCGGTGCCGAGCTCGAGCGTCTTCGTGTCGCGGGCGGCGAGGGCGACGAGCGTCATCGCGTCCATGCCGAAGATGTTCGCAACCCAGGCGGTCTGGAAGCCGGCCTGCTCCGCGCGTACGAACTGCTGGAGGGTGCTCGCGAGATCGCCCGCGCCGCCGGGAGCGAGCTCGCCGAGGCCTACGCCGATCCGGATGCCCTTCATGTCGCGTCTCCTTGGGGCGGCTGCGCCGGAGCGCGCCGTCGAGGGGTCACCAGTAGCGGGCCGTGACGTCCAGGGCCGCCGTCGGGACGATGCAGCAGCCGAGCCTCAGCCCGTCCTCCACACGATTGCGTCGTTTGGCCCGCTGCTCGCGCTCGGACTCGGGCGGCAGCGTCTCGGCGCCGGCCAGGATCGCGACGCCGCAGCGCCCGCACAGGCCGTCGGCGCTGCACGCCCCGGCGATCGGGAGCCCGGCTTGACGCACGAGATCGAGGAGGGTCGCGCCGGGCGCGATCTCGGCGCTGCGACCGGAGGGCAGGAAGCGCACGCGGGGGGCCATCGGCGCCATTCTACGCGCTTCCCGATGGACGCGCCCCGGGACCCTCGGATACCCTGCCGTCATGCCCTCCGCCGGAATCCTCGTGATCGGGAACGAGATCCTCTCCGGCAAGGTCGTCGACACCAACTCGCCCTTCCTCGCGCAGGAGCTGCGCGCGCTCGGCGTCGACCTCGAGCGCATTCTCGTGATCCCCGACGTGATCGACACGATCGCGCGGGAGGTGCGCGCCATGAGCGACGCCTACGACTTCGTCTTCACCTCGGGCGGCGTCGGCCCGACCCACGACGACCTGACCATGGACGGGGTCGCGCAGGCCTTCGGCATTCCCCTCGCGGTGAGCCAGACCATGGCGGAGCGGATCGAGCGCGCACAGGGGAAGCCGCCGAACGAGAGTCTGCTCAAGATGGCGACGATCCCGGCCGGCGCGCAGCTGATCGACGCGGGCGATCTCTGGTTCCCGGTGATCGTGGTCGAGAACGTCCACATCCTGCCCGGCATCCCCGAGCTCCTGAAGCGCAAGTTCCTGTCCGTGCGCGAGCGCTTCCGTGGCATCCCCTTCGAGCTGAAGCGCATCTATCTGATGCAGCGCGAGAGCGACATCGCGGAGCATCTGAACGCGACGCTGCGCGAGTTCCCGGACGTGCTCATGGGCTCGTACCCGCGCACGGGCGACGGCAACTGGAGCGTGCTCGTGACGCTCGAGTCGAGGGACGGCGACTACCTGATGCGCGCGCTCGGCTCCCTGCTCGCGCGGCTCCCTGCGGACGCCGTGCTGAAGGTCGAGTAGCTGGAGCCCGCCGGCCCGCTGAGCTTTCCGCGCATCCTGGTCTACGCGCACCCGGCCTGGATGATCCTCGCGATCACGCTCGCCTTCACGGCGTTCCGGCTCGGCCTCAAGCTGCGGCGCACGCGCCTCCGGCGTGCGGCTGCGAGCGAGGCCGACCTGTCGCGCGGCGCGCTCCGCCGCCGGCACCTGCGACGCGCGAAGCTCGCGGTGGTGATGCTCGCGATCGGCGCCGTCGGCGGTCCGCTCGCCCTCTGGCTGCTGCTCGATCGGCCGCCCTTCCGCACGGTGCACGCGCTCTTCGGCGGGCTCAGCCTCGCCCTCTTCGGCGCGACCGCTTTCACGGGCCATCGTCTCGAGAAGGGGAAGAGCCAGGAGTACGACGCCCACGGCGCGATCGCCCTCGCCTCGATCCTCTCCGCCGCCGCCACCGCGATCGCTGGATTCGTGCTGTTGCCGTAGCCGGCGGGCGCGGCCTCAGTCGGTGAACGTGCCCGCGTCGCCGCGCGCGCGCTCGCGCGCGACGTCGGCCATCAGGAACGCCACCAGGAAGGTCCAACCCTGGAAGCGCGCACCGAGACCCGCGCCGGTGTCAGCGTGGAAGTACTCGGGGAAGATCAGGTGGTCGCGCCAGTGCCGGTCGCTGGCGTGGCGGCGGTCGCCGGCGTGGCACGGACGTTCGCCGCTCGCGCCCGGGAGGAAGAGGCGCGTGAGCCGGCGCGAGATCTCGAGGCTCGCGTCGCGCAGCGTGCCCTGCTTGCCCGATCCGGTCGGGATCTCGACCTCGAACGAGTCGCCGTAGAAGTGGTGGTAGCGCTCGAGCGCCTCGAGCAGCAGGAAGTTCATCGGCATCCAGATCGGCCCACGCCAGTTCGAGTTGCCGCCGAAGAGGCCCGACGTGCCCTCGCCGGGCACGTAGTCCACCCGGAACTCCTGGCCCTGGGCGTGGAACACGAACGGGTGGCGCTCGTGGAAGCGCGAGACCGAGCGCACGCCGTAGGGCGAGAGGAACTCGCTCTCGTCGAGCAGGCGCGGCAGCACGCGCCGCAGCCGCTCCTCCGACGGGATCGCGAGCATGCGGTGGCACTCCGGCCCGGTGTCGCCCTCGATCTTGCACAGGTACGAGACGTGCTGCGCCAGGTCGGCCCGGTGCTCGAGGAACCAGCGCATGCGCTTCTCGAAGCCCGGCAGCCGGTTGATCTCCGCGTCCGAGAGCGGCCAGACGGCGAAGAGCGGCACCAGCCCGACCAGCGAGCGCACGCGCAGCGGGATCTGCATCCCGTCCGCGTGGATCTCGTCGTAGTAGAAGCCGTCGAGCTCGTCCCAGAGCCCGGTGCCGCCGAGCGTGTTCATGGCGTCGGCGATCGCGGTGAAGTGCTCGAAGAACTTCGACGCGATGTCCTCGTAGACCGGATCCTCCTGGGCCAGCTCGATCGCCATCGCGAGCATGGTGCTGCAGTAGAAGGCCATCCACGCGGTGCCGTCGGCCTGCTCGAGGTGGCCGCCGGTCGGCAGCGGCTGCGAGCGGTCGAACACGCCGATGTTGTCGAGGCCCAGGAAGCCGCCGCCGAAGACGTGCTTCCCCTCGGCGTCCTTGCGGTTCACCCACCAGGTGAAGTTGATCACGAGCTTGTCGAAGGCGCGCCGCAGGAAGGTGCGGTCGCGCTTGCCTCGCGGGCCCGAGAGCTTGTACACACGCCAGGCCGCCCACGCATGCACCGGCGGGTTCACGTCGCCGAGCTGGAACTCGTAGGCCGGGAGCTGTCCGTTCGGGTGCATGTACCACTCGCGCAGCAGCAGCAGGATCTGCTCCTTCGCGAACGTGACGTCGAGGCGCGCCATGCCCACCATGTGGAACGCGAGATCCCAGGCCGCGTACCAGGGGTACTCCCACTTGTCGGGCATCGAGATCAGGTCGCGGTTGTAGAGGTGTCGCCATCCGGCGTTGCGTCCGGTCAGGCGCTCCGGCGGCGGCGCTGGCTGGAGCGGATCGCCCTCGAGCCAGTAGCGCACCACGTAGTGGTAGAACTGCTTCGAGAACAGCAGGCCGGCGGCGGCCTGTCGGGCGACTCCGCGCTCCGCGGCGTTCATGTGCGGGCCCATGATCTCGTCGTAGAAGGCCTCGGTCTCCGAGATGCGCTCGGCGAAGACGCGCTCGAAGGCGGCGCCGAAGGGCTCGCGCGGCGCCTCCTCCTCGGAGAAGAGCCGCACGCGCAGCACCACCGAGCCCTGCGCCGGCACGTCGAGGACGTAGTGCGGCGCGGCCTTCGTGCCGTGGCGCGCCGGGTTCACGGCGCCGCGCTCGCCGTGCACGACGTAGCGGTCGAAGGCGTCCTTCACGAAGGGCGTCGGGCTCGGCGCACGGAAGAGACGCTCCTCGTTGGTGTCGTTCTCGGTGAAGAGCACCGCGGGCATCGTGCCGCCCGGGCCAGGCTCGTAGGCGAGGCGGAAGCGGCCGAGGGTCTCGTGCTCGGCGATCAGCACGCCCGGCTCGACGAGGGCGATGCGGGGCCGCTCTCCGGGTCCCTCGTCGGACCGCCCCCACGCCCAGGTGTTGCGGAACCAGAGCTGCGGCAGCACGTGCAGGCGCGCCGCGTCGGGCCCGTGGTTCGCGATCGTGAGGCGCAGCAGCAGGTCGTTCGGGCCGGCCTTCGCGTGCTCGGCGAGCACGTCGAAGTAGCGATCCTCGTCGAAGACGCCGGTGTCCACGAGCTCGTACTCGGGCTCGCCACGGCCGCGCCGCCGGTTCTCCTCGACCAGGCGGTCGTAGGGGAAGGCGGCCTGCGGGTACTTGTAGAGCGCCTTCGTGTAGGAGTGAGTGGGCGTCGAGTCGAGGTAGAAGTACGCCTCCTTCACGTCCTCGCCGTGGTTGCCCTCGGGCCCCGTGAGCCCGAACAGGCGCTCCTTCAGGATCGGGTCGCGCTCGTTCCAGAGCCCGATCGCGAGCGCGAGGCGGCACTCGCGGTCGGTGAAGCCGAGGAGACCGTCCTCGCCCCAGCGATAGGCGCGGCTGCGCGCGTGGTCGTGGGGGAAGTACGTCCAGGAGTCGCCGGCGGCCGAGTAGTCCTCGCGCACCGTCGCCCACTGACGCTCGGAGAGGTAGGGCCCCCAGCGCTTCCAGTTGCGCTCGCGCGAGGCGTCCTCGGCGAGACGGCGGTGCTCGACGGTGTGGCCGGGCTCGCGGCGCGCTTCGTGTGCGGCCTTCGCGGCCGAGGGGCGGGGCGATCGGGACGCGGCCATCAGCGGGCCTCCTCTGCGAGCGATCGCTCGACGAAACGTAGGACGTGGCCGTCGGGATCGCCCACTGCGCATCGGTTCGCGGCGGAGGCCGGGGCCTCGGGTTAGAGTCCGCGCGATGCAGCGCCTCCCGCTCGCGCACCTGCCGACGCCCCTCGAGCCCGCGCCGCGTCTCTCCGAGGCGCTCGGCGCCGAGATCCAGGTGAAGCGCGACGACTGCACCGGGCTCGCGCTCGGCGGGAACAAGGCGCGCAAGCTCGAGTGGCTGCTCGCCGACGCGCTCGCGCGCGGCTGCGACACGCTCGTTACCGCAGGCGGGGCGCAGTCGAACTTCTGTCGCATGACGGCGGCCGCGGCGGCGCGCACGGGCCTCGGCTGCGAGCTCGTGCTGGCGGGCGACGCGCCGGGCCGCGCCACCGGGAACCTCGTCCTCGACGCGCTCTTCGGCGCGACGCTCCACTTCGCGGGCGCCCACGACTGGCGCATGCTCGAGGCGCAGGTGGCGGAGATCGCGCAGAAGCTCGGGCCTCGCGCGTACCCGATGCCGATCGGCGGCGCGAGCCCGGTCGGCGCGCTCGCCTACGTCGAGGCGGGCGAGGAGCTGATGGGCCAATGCGACGCACCGCCCGACTGGGTGGTGGTGGCGGACGGCAGCGGCGGCACGCACGCCGGCCTCCTGGTCGGCCTCCCGCCGCAGGTGCGCATCCTCGGCGTCGACGTGGCGCGGCCGCCGCAGCCTCACGTGGACCGCATCCCGCAGCTCGCGGCCGAGGCCGCGGCGCTCGCGGGCCGGCCGGGCCCCCAGGGCGAGGTGATCGTGGTCGACCACACGGGGCCGCACTACGCGGCCATCACCGACGAATGTCGTGAGGCCGTGCGGCTCGCCGCCCGCACCGAGGGGCTGCTGCTCGACCCCGTCTATACCGGCAAGGCGCTCGCGGGCCTGGCGGCGGCGATCCGCGAGGGCCGCGTCACGGGGCGCGTCGTGTTCTGGCATACGGGCGGTGCGCCTGCCCTCTTCGCAGAAGAGTTCGCGCGGTTCTAAGCTCGGGCCATGGTCCGCAAGACGCTCGAGGTCACCTACCGCACCGCGCGACGCATCGTCGTCGCGGTGATCGGGGGCACCGTGGTCGCCATCGGCGTCGCGATGCTGGTGCTGCCCGGGCCCGCCTTCGTCGTGATCCCCCTGGGCCTTGCCATCCTGTCGATCGAGTTCGCGTGGGCGAAGCGCTGGCTGCACGCGGTGAAGGCCCATGCCGGTGCGGCGGCCTCGCGGCTGCGCCGGAACGGCGCCGCGCCGCGGGGCGACGCAGCGGCCGGCCGCGACGTGGCCTGAGCGACGTCGCCCGAGCTACCGGCCGCTTCGCGGCAGGATCCGGAAGAACCAGGTCTCCGCGCCGCCCGGCGTGCCGTACTTCTCCTGCAGCGCCGCCTCGAGCCGCGCAATCAGCGCCGGATCCTCCACGCGCTCGGCCTTCACGTCGAAGAGCGAGCCGTCTACGCGCAGGACGGCCCGGGGCTCGTGCGCGAGCACCTCGGGCCAGATCTTCCAGCGCGGGAAGCCCGACGGGACGTAGAGCTCGCCATCGACGACGAGCAGCCAGACGTTCATCGAGCGCGGCTGCTCGGGGTTCACCTGGAGCTGGAGCTCGCGCCGCGAGCCGAGGTCCGCGAGGTCGGGGAGCGCGACGGAGCCGAAGGAGCCGCGCAGCCGCCCGGCCGGAACCGGGCCGATCGGCCCGCCCGTCCAGCGCGCGAGGTAGCCCGTGAAGCCGACCCCGAGCGACAACGCACCCACCACGAAGAAGAACCACCGCAAGGCGCGCCGCATCGAGCCTCCCGGACCGACGACCCTCATTCTAGACTCGCGCGATGGCCGCCGGGGTGACGGATCGTACGGCAGCGCGTGTGCAGTTCGAAGAGCTGGTCCGCAGCCGGGGCGATTCCCTTCGTCTCGCCGAGGGCGCGCTCTGGATCGCGGCCGAATCGGATCCCGGCCTGCAGGTCGAGGACACCCTGTTGCGTATCGACGCGCTGGCCGGCGAGGCCGCCGCGAGCTGCGGCGGCGCAGCCACACCCCGCGAGCGGATCGCGGCGCTGGCCGACTTCTTCGAGGCCGCGGGCTTTCGGGGCAACCGCGACGACTACTACGATCCGCGCAACAGCTACCTGCACGAGGTGCTCGCGCGGCGGACTGGGATCCCGATCACGCTCGCGATCCTCTACCTCGAGGTGGCGCGGAAGCTCGCCTGGCCGGTCCAGGGCGTGAGCTTCCCAGGGCATTTCCTGGTGAAGCACCCGATCGAGGGCGCCGGGCCGGGCGCGCCGCGCGAGGTCGTGCTCGACCCGTTCTCGGCGCGCGTGCTCGACGAGGCCGCCTGCCGCGCGCTCTTCGAGCAGGCGCTCGGGCCGCAGGTCGTCTTCGACCGCCGCTGGCTCCGCGGCGCCACCGCGCGCGAGATCCTCGCGCGCCTGCTCGGCAACCTGAAACAGATCCACGTCGAGCGCGAGGAGCTCGAGGCGGCGCTCGCCTGCTCCGATCGGATCCTGTTCCTGTTCCCGGACGCGCCGGGCGAGCTGCGCGACCGCGGCCTCGTGTACCAGCGCCTCGAGTGCTTCGGCGCCGCACGCGCCGACCTCGAGCGCTTCCTCGCCCTCGCGCCGCGCGACCCCTCGGCGGACGCGGTGCGGGAGCTGCTGGCGGAGGTGACGCGCGCCGCGGCGCGCGTCAGCTAGCGGCGCCCTTCGCTCGCGCCGCGCGCAGGCGGATCAGCCCCTCCTGCACCACCGTCACCACCAGGCGACCGTCGCGGGTGAAGAAGTTCCCGATCGCGAGGCCGCGGGCGCCCGAGGCGGACGGGCTCTGCTGGGCGTAGAGCAGCCACTCGTCGGCGCGGAAGGGGCGGTGGAACCACATGGCGTGGTCGAGGCTCGCCATCTGGAAGCGCGGGTCGAACCAGGAGACGGCGTGGGGGAGCGTCGCGGTGTCGAGCAGCGTCATGTCCGAGGCGTAGGTGAGGACGCACTGGTGCAGCAGCGGGTCGTCGGGCAGGCGGCCGTCGGCGCGCACCCAGACCAGCTGACGCGGCTCGCGCTTCTCCGGCTTCATGAAGTTCATGGGCTCGACGGGCCGGATGTCGATCGGCCGCGGCCGCGTGACCCACTTCCGCATCTCCTCCGGCATCCCCTCGAGCACCTTCGCGAGGCGGCCCTTCGACTGGGCGATCTCGTCGGGGTCGGGCGCGTCGGGCATCGGGTCCTGATGCTCGAGGCCCGGCTCCTCGATCTGGAACGACGCCTGGAGATGGAAGATCGGCTCGCCGTGCTGGATCGCGACCACGCGCCGCGTGGTGAAGCTCTTGCCGTCGCGGATGCGGTCGACCTCGTAGAGGATCGGGATCTTGGGATCGCCCGGCCGCAGGAAGTAGGCGTGCAGGGAGTGGACGACGCGTTCCTCGACGGTGCGGCAGGCCGCGACCAGGGCCTGGCCCGCGACCTGGCCGCCGAAGACGCGCTGGCGGTCCTCCTGGGGGCTGCGCCCGCGGAAGATGTTCACCTCGAGCTCTTCGAGGTCGAGGATCTCGGTCAGCGCGTCGAGCACCTGCTGCGTCAAGGGACCTCCGGGCGCCGCCTTGCAGGATGCGGGCGCGCCGCGAAGCTATCGCCGTGCCCCTCGTGGTCGCCACCTGGAACGTGAACTCGGTTCGCGCGCGCGAAGCGCGCCTGCTCGCCTTCCTCGAGCGCTCGCGCCCCGACGTGCTCTGCCTGCAGGAGCTGAAGACCGAGGACGCGGCCTTCCCCCTCGAGGCCGTGACGAGGCTCGGCTACCACGCCGCCGTGTACGGCCAGAAGACCTACAACGGCGTCGCGATCCTCGCGCGCGAAGCGCCGGCGGACGTGAAGCGCGGGATGGGCGACGGCGACGCCGACCCGCAGGCGCGCCTGATCGAGGCCCGGGTGCGGGGCGTGCGCGTGATCTCGGCCTACTTCCCGAACGGCGGCGAGGTCGGCTCCGAGAAGTGGGCCTACAAGCTCGCCTGGATGGAGGGCCTGCGCGCCCACCTCGCCGCCACGGCCGTCCCGGGCGAGCCGTTCGCGCTCTGCGGCGACTTCAACGTCGCCCCCGAGGACCGGGACGTCGCGAACCCCGAGAGCTGGAAGGACACGGTGCTGTGCCACCCGGACGCCCGCGAGGCCCTCGCGCGCATCGCGGCGTCGGGCTTCGAGGACGCGTTCCGCCGCGTCCGCCCCGAGCCGGGCTTGTACTCGTGGTGGGACTACCGGATGCTCGGCTTCCCGAAGAACGACGGGCTGCGCATCGACCACGTCTACGCGACCGCGCCGCTCGCAGCGCGCACGGCCGCCGCAGAGATCGACCGCAACGAGCGCAAGGGGAAGCAGCCGAGCGATCACGCCCCGGTGCTCGTCACGTTCCAGGACTGACCCGACACGTCCGGAAGGAGTTTCGAGCGATGTCCGATTCCGTCTTCACGCCGCGTCCCGTCCTCGCCGCCGACCAGATCTGGTTCTCCGATCCCACCTTCTGGCTGCGCCCCGAGGACGAGCGCGAGGGCGCCTTCGCGACCTTGCGCGCCGAGCGCCCGATCTCGTTCCACGAGGAGATCCAGTTCATCGAGGCGATCCCGAAGGGCGCCGGCTACTGGTCGGTGGTGAAGCACGCCGACGTGCTCGAGGTCTCGCGCCAGGCCGACCTCTTCTCCTCCGGCCGGGGCGGCAGCAACATCGGCGACCTGCCACAGCCCTTCGCCGAGTTCTTCGGCTCCATGATCAACATGGACGACCCGCGCCACGCGCGGCTGCGCCGCATCGTCTCGCGCGGCTTCACGCCGCGGAAGGTGTCCGTGGCCGAGGCGAGCGTCACGCGCGCGGCGACCCGCATCGTGGACGCCGTGATCGAACGCGGCGAATGCGACTTCGTGACCGACGTCGCGGCGGCGCTGCCGCTCCAGATCATCTGCGAGATGATGGGCATCCCCGAGAGCCAGTACCGCTTCGTGTTCGACCGCACGAACACGATCCTCGGCGCCGGCGATCCGGAGTACGTGAGCGATCCGAGCGAGATCGTTCCCGCGCTGCTGAAGGCCGGCTCGGAGCTCGCGGGCCTGATGAACGAGCTCGGGGCCCTGCGCAGGAAGTCTCCGAAGGACGACCTGACCTCGGCGCTGCTCCACGCCGAGGTCGACGGCGAGACGCTCACCGACGCCGAGCTCGCCTCGTTCTTCGTGCTGCTCGTGGTCGCCGGCAACGAGACCACGCGCAACGCGATCAGCCACGGCATGAAGGCGCTCTGCGACTATCCGGCCGAGCGCGCGCGCTGGGCGAAGGACTTCGAGGGCATGGCGCCGACCGCCGTCGAGGAGATCGTGCGCTGGGCGACGCCGGTGATCCACTTCCGCCGCACCGCGACCCGCGACACCGTGCTGCGCGGCCAGCGCATCCGCGAGGGCGAGAAGGTCGTGATGTGGTACGCGGCGGCGAATCGCGACGAGGAGGTCTTCGAGGCGCCCCAGCGCTTCGACGTCGGGCGCGATCCGAACCCCCACGTGGGCTTCGGCGGGCCGGGGCCCCATCACTGCCTCGGGGCGCACCTGGCACGGCGCGAGATCACCCTGATGTTCCGTGAGATCTTCTCGCGCCTGCCCGATCTCGAGATCGTGGGCGAGCCCGACCGCCTCGCGTCCTTCTTCATCCACGGCATCAAGCACATGCAGTGCCGCTTCACGCCGGGGCGGCCGCGGAGCTAGGGCAGCGCAGGCGTCTCCGCGGCCTGCGCGCTGGCCCCGTCGAGCTTCTGGAGCCGGTCGGCGGTCGCGTGGTCGATCAGGAGGTGCGAGAGCAGGCGCTTCTCGTCGCGCTTGTCCTTGGCGTCCAGCTGAACCGCCGTCAGCACCAGCGTCGCGAGCTGGCGGCAGGCCGGGCAGCGATGCACCTGGGCCGACACGAAGTCGGTTCGCCCCAGGGGCGCGCGCTCGAGGGCGTGGATCGGCGACAGGTCGCCGCGCGTGATGCGGGCCATCAGGTGGTCGCCCGCGGTGATGCCGACCAGCGGCTCGACCTTCGGCCCGGCATCGAGCCAGCGGCTGCAGTCTTCGCAGAACGGGGCGTCGGCGAGCACGGAATGGGCGGTGAACGCTGCGAGCCCGATCGTGATCACGGCCTCGAGGCCCCAGAAGACCCAGAGCACCGCGCCCGTCGGAGTGAAGCTTCCGAGGCTCCAGGCGCCGAGCTCGTTCACGATGCTCGCCGCGGACAGAACCATCTCGGGGCTCTGGGGGTCGACCGGCAGGCCCATCGCGCGCAGCCACACCACCCACTGTACGTAGGTCGCGGCGATGCCTGCGAGCAGCGCCACGCCGCCTGCGATGAAGGGGCTGCGCACCCGACCCGCACGCGCCCCGAGCCCGACCGAGAAGCCGACGCCGAAGCCGAAGCCGGCGGTCATCAGCAGGTTCAGGTAGACGAACGGGATCCAGTAGATCCCGTAGCCGTAGGCGGCGCCGAGGACGACCGCGCCGACCGCGCCGGCGCCCGCCATGGCGAGCAGCCCGGCGATCGGGACCGCGCCGGAGTGGGCGTAGAAGACCTGCCGCATGGATTCGTCCTCCGCGCCTCGGGTCGGGCGACCGGCGCGGAGACTTGAGCCGGGCCGGGCGCCTCCGAGGCGGGGTGACGAAACGCAGCGTTGAGGCGCGCGCCGCCCCGGCGTAGCGTCGGGCCGGCGCGCTCGACGGCCCGCCGCGGAGGCTCCCATGCACGATCTCGTGATCCGGAACGGCTGCGTCGTGGACGGCAGCGGCGCGCCCGCCCGCGAGGCCGACGTCGCGATCGAAGGCGACCGCGTCGTCGCCGTCGGCCCGAACCTCGCGCGTGGCGCCCGCGAGCTCGACGCCCGCGGCCGCCTCGTGACACCCGGCTGGGTCGACATCCACACCCACTACGACGGCCAGGCGACCTGGGATCCGCATCTCACGCCCTCGGGCTGGCACGGCGTCACCACGGTGGTGATGGGCAACTGCGGCGTCGGCTTCGCGCCCGCCGCGCCCGCCCGGCGGGACTGGCTGATCGGCCTGATGGAAGGCGTCGAGGACATCCCGGGCACGGCCCTGGCGGAGGGCATCCGCTGGGAGTGGGAGAGCTTCCCCGAGTACCTCGACGCGCTGGAGCGCATGCCGCGCAGCCTCGACGTCGCGGCCCAGGTGCCCCACGGCGCCGTGCGCGCGTACGTGATGGGCGAGCGCGGCGCGAAGAACGAGAAGGCGACGGACGACGACATCGCGCGCATGGCCGCGATCGTGCGCGAGGCGGTGGCGGCGGGCGCGGCGGGCTTCTCGACCTCGCGCACGCTGCTCCACCGCGCCGTCGACGGCGAGCCCGTGCCCGGGACCTTCGCGAGCGCCGACGAGCTGCTCGGCATCGGTCTCGCGATGGGAGAGGTCGGACGCGGCGTGGTCGAGCTCGCGAGCGACTTCACGCCCGAGGACGCAGAGCTCGACTGGATGGCCGAGCTCTCGCGCCGCACGCGCCTGCCCGTGACGTTTGCGTGCCTGCAGAACGACATGAACCCCGAGCAGTGGAAGCGCCTCCTCGCCGCGAGCGAGCGCTCCGCGGCGGAGGGCGGTCGCGTGACGCCGCAGGTGGCGGCACGACCGACCGGGCTCCTGCTCGGGCTCCAGAGCACGTTCCATCCGTTCCAGTCCCATGCGAGCTATCGCGAGATCGAGCGCCTGCCGCTTCCCGAGCGCGTGGCCGCGATGCGCGACCCGGCCTTCCGCGCGCGCATCCTCGCCGAGCAGCCCGCGCACACGAGCCCGGTCGCGATGTTCATCTCCGCGAGCTTCCACAAGCTCTTCCCGCTGGGCGATCCGCCGGACTACGAGCCCGCGCCCGAGACGAGCGTGAAGGCCGTGGCCGAGCGCACGGGCCGCACGCCGCAGGAGGTGGCGTACGACCTGATGCTCGAGCGCGACGGCAGGGCGCTGCTCTACTTCCCGCTGCTGAACTACAGCCACGGCAACTTCGACGCGATCCGCAGCATGCTCGAGCATCCGCAGGCGGTGTTCGGCCTGAGCGACGGCGGCGCCCACTGCGGGATCATCTGCGATGCCTCGATGCCGACCTTCCTGCTCACGCACTGGGTTCGCGACCGCAAGCGCGGCCCGCGGCTCGCGCTCGAGGCGATCGTCGAGGCGCAGACGCGGCGCACGGCCGCGCTCTACGGCTACCGCGACCGCGGCGTGCTGGCGCCCGGCTACCTGGCCGACGTGAACGTGATCGACCTCGACCGGCTGCGGCTCCACGCGCCCGAGATGGCCTTCGACCTGCCGGCCTCGAGCCGCCGGCTGATCCAGCGCGTGGACGGCTACGACGCGACCGTGAAGCGCGGCGTCGTCACCTGGCGGGACGGAGAGCCGACGGGCGCGCTGCCCGGCCAGCTCGTGCGCGGCGAGACCGCGGCGCCGCGCTAGAAGCCCCGCGGCGCCGCGCCGTCGGCGAAGAAGAGCGGAAGGCGCGGCAGGAAGTTGCGACGGATCACCTCGGGCCAGGCGAAGTGCTGCGCCGTCTCGCGCCCGGCCCGGCGTAGCGCGCGCTCCTCGTCGGGATGCGCGCGCAGCCGGCGGAACAGGCCGACGAACTCGCGCGGGTCGTCGGTCTGCATCACCAGGGCATTGCGACCGGGGAGCGCGTAGTCCTCGCCGGAGATCCCGGTCACGGCGAGGCCGCCGGCGGCCATGGTCTCGAGGCCCACCAGGCCGAAGGGCTCGTGGCCGCTGTTCGCGAGCACGGCGTCGGCGCTCGCGAAGAGCACGCGGCGGCTCTCGGGATCGACCGGCACGCGCAGGTTCACGATGTCGGCGTCCTCGACGCCCCTCAGGCGTTCGACCAGTCCCGCGACGCCGAGCTCGCTGCCGTTGCGGTCGGCGATGCGCAGGCCCGCCGCGTGGGCGGCGCGCAGCACGTCGTGGCCGTGGGCCTCGGCGCCGCCGCGCGCCACCAGCAGCGGACGCAGCCCCTGCTGCTTCAGCGCCCGCACGATCTCGATCGCGGTCAGCCAGCGCTTGTCGGGATCGAAGCGCGCCATCTTCGAGAGCACGACGCGGCCGCCGAGCCGCTCGCGCAGCGAGGCCACGGCGTCGGCGTCGGGCGGCAGGTAGGCGTGGGCGGGGAGCCCGTTCGGCACCACGATCGGGTCGGCGCCGAGGTCGCGCATCGAGTGGCGCATGTAGCGCGAGACCGTGGTGATGACCGAGGCGGCGTCGAGCCGCGGCCAGTCGATGCGGTCGAAGCCGAAGACGTTGTTGGCGTTCCAGAGCAGGCTCGCGCGCTCGCGCACGCCCGCACGACGGAGGAGCCAGTCGAGGTGCAGCACGCCGTTCGCGGTGTGCCACTCCTCCGCCAGCACGACGGCGTGGCCGCCGGCGCGCAGGTGCGGGAGCAGGACGTCGTCGACCAGATGGGGCGGGAGCGACGACGCGAAGTCGCGCTCCTTGCCCTCCTCCCCCTCGTAGACCCCGCCCGGATGGAAGCGGCTGATCCACTGGCACCAGCGATGGAGGTGCAGATCGCCACGCACCTCGTGACCGGGCGCCTCAGGGTCGCCGACGAACCAGAGGTGGGTCTCGTAGCCGAGTGCCTCGATCGACTCCGCGAGCCCTTCGATGCGGCTCGCGATGCCTCCGGCGCGGGCATAGCCGTCCGGTCCCTCGAGGCTCAGGACGTGGAACTGCATGCGCGGGATCTCCACACGGACTCCTCAGCAAGATCCGAACCAACCCGCGCAACGCCGGGCCGATCGCGGAACGGGCCTTCGATGCCATGGCGCAGAGCCCGGATTCGGGGGCGGCAGCGGCCAGGTGCGCTGGGCGGCGCGCGGGACGGAGGAGGAAGAGGAGGAGCGCGGATCCGGGAGGCGTTCACAGACTACTCCCCGCCGACGACGATGGTCCGACGAATCCGTGAAAATGCCGTGCGCCCCGAGGCACGGACGCTCGCTAGGCTCCGCGCGCGCACCATCGAAGGAGGAGAGAAATGATCCGCGCGTGCCTCGCCGCCACACTGGTCGTCGCCGCGACGCTCGCCGCCGGCTGCACCCAGGAGAGCCAGAACCAGCTCGGCCGCTCGATCCAGAACTGGACGGGGACGAACGGCGTCCTCGAGGTCTACGCCGGCGAGAAGCTCGTGAAGCGCTTCCTCCAGGTCGACAAGCTCTCGACGGCCTACGGCACGGGCGACGACGTGAGTCGCCCCTACCGCTTCGGCTACGGGGTCTACGACACGAACCTCGACTTCGAGGTCGGCCCCGGCGAGAAGAAGGTCTACTTCGAGATCAGCGCGTTCGAGAACTACGTCTTCTTCGAGGATCCGCGTTGAAGGACGCCCGCGCGATCGGGGTCGTGCGCGGCTTCGCGGCTCTCGACCTGGTGGTGACGTTCCCGCTCGCGCTGCCCGGCTGGGCGAACGTGTTCTTCGACCTGCTCTACCGGGCGACCGAGCTCGTCGGCCCGGTGGGCGTACGCTTCGCGTTCTCGGAGCTCTCGTGGTTCTTCGTGCATCTCGCGGGCGTGCTCGGGGTGCTCTGGGCGCTGGCGCGGCTCGCCACGCCGACCCGCTTCCTGGCCGCCCTCGACGCGATCGGGCGCTGCGCCGTGGCGGTGCTCCTCGTGCGCGCGCTCCAGCACGGGGCGCCCGCGGCGCTCTGGCTCTTCGTCGCGACGGAGCTCGTCGGCGCGGTCGTGCAGGGCGCCGTGGTGGCGCGCGAGCGCGACTAGCGCCCTCCGGCCTACTTCCAGCCGATCGGCTCGTAGCCGAGGTCCTTCAGACAGCGCTCGACGTAGTTGCGGTGGACGGGGTCGGGGTCGTGGGGTCCGAACACGCCTGCGAGCAGGCCGCTCACTCCGCCGCCGGCCGCGCCCATCGCGGCGCCGCGGCCCGCGCTGCCGACCACGGCACCGATCGCGGCGCCGGTCGCCGCGCCGAGGGCCGCGCCGCCGACGGTGCGTCCCGCGGTCTCACTGCCGCTCGACGACGACTCCGCACCCCCCGCCTCGGCGAGCTCGACGCAGTGGTCGATGTCGGCCTTGGCCGTGGCCTCGCCCACCTGCGCGAGACGCTCGTTCGGATACAGCACGGGGCGCTTGGTACACGCGGCGGCGAAGGCCAGGCTCAGCACGAGGCCGAGGGCGAGGGCGTCGTGGCGCATGGCGTCTCCTTCTGGTGTCGGGCTTGCCGTCAGCGTGGCAGGACGTCTTGTCCCCGCTGGCGCAGCCAGTGGTCGGCGAGGACGAGGCAGACCATGGCCTCGACCATCGGCACCGCGCGCGGCAGCACGCAGGGATCGTGGCGGCCCTGGGCCTCGAGCGTCACCGCGTGGCCCGTGCGATCGACGGTCTGCTGCGCCGACGAGATCGTCGCCGTCGGCTTGAAGGCGACGCGCAGCACGATCGGCTCGCCGTTCGAGATCCCGCCCTGCACGCCGCCCGAGCGGTTCGACGCCGTGTGCGGCCGTCCATCGGCGCCGGGCACGAAGGGGTCGTTGTGCTCGAGGCCGGTCATGCGCGTGCCTGCGAAGCCGCTCCCGATCTCGAAGCCCTTCGAGGCGGGGAGCGACATCAGCGCGCGGGCGAGATCGGCCTCGAGCTTGTCGAAGACGGGCTCGCCGAGGCCCGGCGGGACGTTGCGCGCCACGCACTCGACGACGCCGCCGAGCGAGTCGCCGCGCCGGCGCGCGGCGTCGATGCGCGCGGCCATCTCGTCGGCCGCGGCGGCGTCGGGGCAGCGCACGTCGTTGGCCTCGACCTGCGCGAGCGTCACGCTCGCAGCGTCGAGCTTGGCCTCGACCTCGTGCACGCGCGAGACCCACGCCAGCACCTCGACGTTCGCGAGCTCGCGCAGGAGCTTGCGCGCGACCGCACCGGCCGCGACGCGTCCGATCGTCTCACGCGCGCTCGCGCGCCCGCCGCCCTGCCAGTTCCGGATGCCGTACTTCGCCTCGTAGGTGTAGTCGGCGTGGGAGGGCCGGTAGACATCGCGCAGGTGCTCGTAGGCGGACGAGCGGGCGTCCTCGTTGCGCACGAGGATCGCGATCGGAGTCCCGATCGTGCGTCCGTCGAAGACGCCCGAGAGGATCTCCGCGCGGTCCGCTTCCTGGCGCGGGGTCGTGAGGCGGCTCTGGCCGGGCCGACGCCGGTCGAGGTCGCGCTGGACCTCGGCCACGTCCAGGGCGAGGCGCGGCGGGCAGCCGTCGATCACCACGCCCACGGCGCCGCCGTGGGACTCGCCGAAGGTCGAGATCCGGAATGTCTGGCCGAAGGTCGAGCCCATGGCCCAACCATAACAGCGGCCGGCCTCGGGGCCGCACTCGCGTCAGCGCTTCCGCCGCAGAAGCACGTAGGTCGCTCCCGTCCCGCCGTCCGCCGGGCGCGCCGTGGCGAAGGCCATGACGAGGGGCGCCGTGCGCGGGTCGGCGAGCCAGCGCGGCAGCTCCGCGCGCAGCACGGCGCCCTCCGCCGAGCGTGTGCCGCGGCCGTGGACGACCAGCACGCAGCGGTGTCCGGCCGCGTAGGCCGCGTCGAGCGCGCGGCGCACGCTGCGGCTCGCGTCGCGGGCGCGCTGGCCATGGAGGTCGACCCGCGCCTCGGGCGCGATCTCGCCGGCGCGCAGGCGCCGCAGCCAGGCGCGGTCGATTCCCTGCGCGAGGCCTTCGACGTGCTCGCCGCTCGACTCGACCGCGAAGCCGGGGGCGTCGCCGGGAAGCGTCGCCTCGTCGTCGTGGGCCTCGGGCGGGCGCGCGCCCGGCGCGGGCTTCGCCGGTCGTGGGCGCACGCGCGGAACGCCGCCGGCGAGAGGCTTCACGCCGGCGAGCGCGCGCGCGAGGCCTTCGCGCTCCTCGTCGCTACGCCGCGCGGCCATGCTCGACGCGGGGCAGTCCGACGCGGGGCAGCCCGACGCGGGCTCGATTCCCGACAGCGGACCGCGCGCTCGTCACCAGCTGCGCTCCCCGGGCTTCGGCGGGTCCACGGGACCCCCGGCGAAGCACTGGGCGATCGACATCCAGCGCGTCGCGAACTCTCCCGTCACGCGGAGGTTCGTGTCCGCGACGTTGCGGACCTGGGTCACCACCTGGCAGAAGTCGAGGGCGTCACCCTCGATGCGCCCGCTGTCGCTCTGCGGGTTCCACTCCCAGATCGCGCCCGACGGCGCTCTGAGCCGCACGTGGGGCGGCGGTCCGGGGGGCTCGAGGCCGCGGTTCACGAAGGTCCAGCCGAAGGTCTTGACGCCGATCATGCAGATGTGTCGGAGCCGCTCGGTGGGCGCCCGCACCACCCGCCTCAGGTCGTAGATCTCCTGGCCGTGAGCCCAGGTCTCCATCAGGCGCGCGGTGGTGAACATGCGCACGCCCATGTCGGGGCCGAACCAGGGAAGGCGCCGGTCCGGGTCCGACTCGCCGAGCTGCCTCGCCATGTCGCGACAGGTCCCGTGCCAGCGAGCGACGAGCTCCGCGGGAGAGAGGGCGCCGAGCTCGCGGCGCGCGATCTGGCTCGAGGTCTCGCCCTTCGTCATCCGGCCGACGAGCTCGTCGCGGCGCGCGTCGAAGGCATCGCGGCCTTCGAGCGACAGCAGCGACACGAGATCGAAGAAGTGCAGGTGCGCGACGACGTCCCACGGCGTCCAGCCCATGAAGCCGGTCTCGCGGCTCCAGTCCACTTCGGCCAGGGTGCCCAGGAAGCCGTGCAGCTCGTCGGCCTCGGCGAGAAGATCGACGCTCTCTTGCAGCATGGGGCGCTCCTCGATGCGTTCAGACGGACGCGCGGACGCGGCGCGCGAGGCCCGCGCCCAGGATCTCGGCGGCCTCGGCCACCATCTCCTGCAGGATCTCCGCCGCCGGGCGCTTCCGGGTGAGCATTCCCGCGGTCTGGCCGGCGGCGTTCATCAGCAGCTCGTGGCGACCCGCCTCGCGGATCGAGTACTCGAGGTCGCGGATCAACAGGCCCTGCGCGCCCATCGGAAGGGAGTGGAGCCCCTCCTTCTCCCACGCCTCGATCAGCGGGTTCGTGATGTTGCGCATCGTCTTTCCGCTGTAGAGGCGCGTCACGACCGTGTCCTCCGCGGCGGCGTCGAGGATGCGCTGCTTCTGGAGGTCGGGCTGGTTCGCCTCGTCGGCGACGAGGAAGGCGGTTCCACACCAGGCGGCTTCCGCTCCGATCGCGAGCACGCCCGCCAGCGCGCGGCCGCCGGCGATGCCACCGGCGGCGATCACCGGCGTGGGCGCGACGGCTTCGATCACCTGCGGCAGAAGTGCGAGCGTTCCGATGCGGCCGGTATGTCCACCTGCCTCGGTCCCCTGCGCCACCACGTAGTCCGCGCCGTCCGCGGCGACCTGGCGAGCGGCCCGCACGTTCCCGACGAGCGACAGGATGGTGGTGCCGTTCGCGCGAAGCGCGTCGACGAAGGGACCCGGCGTGCCGAGCCCCGACGCGAACACGGGCACCTCCTCGTCGAGCAGCACCTCGATCTGCGAGCCGGCCCAGCTCTTGCCCGGCTCGACCCAGGATCCCATCACCTCGACGTCCGGGGGCGCCTTCTTCAGCTCGATGCCGAGCGAAGCCGCGACCCGCTCGACCGCATCGACGTGCGCCTTCGGCAGCCGGAGCTCCTTCAGCGCGGCGAGCGGCGGCGTGGCGCCGCGCAGGTGCAGGAAGTTCGGCGAGAGCAGCAGGTCTACACCGAACGGCTCGTCTGTGAGCGAGCGCACCTTGCGGATCTCCCGGCGCAGCACGTCCGGCGGGTAGGCGACGCCTCCGATCACACCGAGCCCGCCGGCGTTCGAGACGGCGGCGGCGAGCTCGGCGGTCGCGACCGGGTCCCCGGTTCCCGCCACCGGCCCCATGCCCGCCAGCACGACCGGGTACTCGATGCCGACCCGATCGCAGAATGCGGTTCGCAGCGTCGGACGCGCCATGGTCACTCGCTCCCTTCCGCCCACGAGGGCTTCCGCTTCTGGAGGAACGCCTTCATGCCTTCGGCGGCCTCCGCGCCCTCGAATAGATCCGCCGAGAGCTTCGAGGTCCAGCGGAAGGCTTCCTTCTGCTCCAGCGTGGGCACGTGGTAGACGAGGCTCTTGGCGACGCCGAGCGCCTTGGGGCCGCCGCGGCGCAGGTCGGCCAGCACTTCGTCCACGGCGGCGTCGAGCGTGTCGCGCGGGACCGCGCGGTTGATCAGGCCCAGCTCCGCGGCGCGCGACGCTGAGAAGCGTTGGCCGCGCAGGAAGGCTTCGAGCGCCTCGCCGCGCCGCATCTTCGGCAGGCACACGACCGAGATGATGGCAGGCGCGACGCCGAGGCGGACTTCGGTGAAGCCGAACTGGACGTCGTCCGCCGCGATCGAGATGTCGAGCGCGGCGGCGAGCCCGTTGCCGCCGCCCACCACGTGGCCCGCGATGCGCCCGACGATCGGGGTCGGCGAGGTCTGGATCGCCTCCAGCAGCGCCTCGAAGCTCCCGGCGCCGCCGGTGCGGCCGGTGCCGCCGGACGCGCCCGAGCGCTCCTTCAGGTTGGCGCCGGCGCAGAAGGTCGAGCCCTCGTTCGTGACGACGAGGGCGCGCAGGCTCGGGTCGGCGTTGACGGTCGAGATCGCGCCGAGGAGTCCCCGCACGAGGTCCGCGCCGAGCGCGTTGCGGTTCTCGACGTCGACCAGGGTCGCGGTCATGACACCGCGTGCGGTCGTGAGCTGCACCGGATCCATGCGTCTCCTGGGCGGGAGCGCCTAGCGTCCCTGGAACACGGGTTTGCGCTTCTGCAGGAAGGCCGCGAAGCCTTCCACCACGTCCGCGCTCGCGAGGTTCACGCTCTGCGCGGTGGCCTCGGCGTCGAGCGCCTCCGAGAGGCCGACGTGGAAGGCGTTCGAGAGCATCCGCTTCGTGGTCTCCAGCGCGAGGGGCGGACCGCTGGCGAGGCGCTCGGCCCAATCGGCGACGAAGGCGTCGAGCTCGTCGTCGGGCACGACGCGGTTCACGAGCCCGATGCGCTCGGCCTCGCGGGCCGAGAGGATCTCGCCGAAGAACGCGAGCTCCTTGGCCTTGTGCATTCCGATGAGCCGCGGCAACAGCCAGCTCCCGCCGAAGTCGAGCGAGAGCCCGCGACGCGTGAAGATCTCCGAGAAGCGCGCGCTCTCTGCCGCGACGACGAGGTCGCAGCCGAGCGCCAGGTTCATGCCGGCGCCGACCGCGTCGCCGTTCACCTTGGCGATGGTGGGCTTCGGCATCGCGTGCAGCGCCAGCGCGGCCGCGTTCACGGGCGCCATGGCGCGCAGCGGATGCATGGTGCGTCCCTGCTCGCTCAAGTCGGCGCCCGAGCAGAACGCCTTGCCGGCGCCCGTGACGACGAGCACGCGGTCGCTCTCGCTCTCCGCGACCTCCTGGAGCAGGCGGTGGAGCTCCGCCCACAGGCCCGCCGGCACGGCGTTCTTCCGGTGGGGTCGGTTCAGGGTGAGGGTCGCGATGCCGGCGCCGTTGCGGTCGAGGAGGATCTCGCTCAAGCGGGGGAACTCCGAGCGGATCCCGACGGCTCCGCGCTGGGTAACTCTGATTGCCTTCTGTTACCCCAGATGTTACCTCTGCGTCAATCCGGCGGTCCGCCCTGCGCGGCCGCCCCCTTCCTGAGCTCGAGAGGTCTGGGAGAGCCATGCAGCCGCCGTCCCTTCTCGCACCGCCCCTCCGATCGAGCCTCGACACGCGCTCGGAATCCTTCGCCGAGAACCGCACCGCGATGCTCGAGAAGCTCGCGGAGATCGATCGACTCCTCGACGCGGCCGAGGCCGGCGGAGGCGCGTACCACCACGAGCGGCTCGCGAAGCGCGGCAAGCTTCCGGTGCGCGAGCGCATCGCGCTCGCGCTCGACCCCGACAGCCCCTTCCTCGAGATCAGCCCCCTCGCGGCGTACAACTCCTCGTACACGATCGGCGGAGGCGCCGTGATCGGGATCGGCGTCATCGCCGGCGTCGAGTGCGTGATCTTCGCCAACGACCCGACCGTGCTCGGCGGCGCGCTCACGCCCTACGCCGCCAAGAAGTGGATGCGCGCGCTCCAGATCGCGCGCGAGAACCGCATTCCCTACGTGAGCTTCGTCGAGTCGGCGGGCGCCGACCTGCGCATGCCGAGCGCCACGAAGGAGGAGGGGGGCGCGGCCGGGCGTGCGCGCGTCGATCACTTCGCGGAGACCGGCCGCTTCTTCTACGAGATGATCGAGCTCTCGAAGCTCCGCATCCCCGTCGTCTGCGTGGTGTTCGGCTCCTCGACGGCGGGCGGCGCCTACCAGCCCGGGATGTCGGACTACAACATCGTGATCAAGGAGCAGTCGAAGATCTTCCTCGCGGGCCCGCCGCTCGTGAAGATGGCGACCGGCGAGGAGAGCGACGACGAGACCCTCGGCGGCGCGAAGATGCACGCGGAGGTCTCGGGCCTCGCCGAGTACTTCGCCGAGGACGAGCGTGACGCCTGCCGGCTCTGCCGCGAGGTGGTGTCCCACCTGAACTGGCGCAAGCCCGGTCCGCCGCCGAGCCTGCGCGCGGATCCGCCGCTGCTCGATCCCGAGGATCTGCTCGGCCTGATGAGCCCGGATCTGCGCCGGCCCGTGGACGTGCGCGAGCTGATCGGCCGCGTCGTCGACGGCTCACGCTTCGAGGAGTTCAAGCCGCGCTACGGCAGCACGCTGGTCTGCGGCTGGTCGAGCATCCACGGCTACCCGATCGGCATCCTCGGCAACAACGGCGTGCTCGATCCGCAGTCTGCCGAGAAGGCCGCGCACTTCATCCAGCTCTGCAACCAGATCGACACCCCGCTGCTCTTCCTCCAGAACCTGACCGGTTTCGTGGTGGGTCGCGACTTCGAGCACGCGGGCATCATCAAGAAGGGCTCGCAGATGATCAACGCGGTCACCAACTCGACGGTGCCGCACATCACGATCATCTTCGGGAACTCCTACGGCGCCGGCACCTACGCGATGTCGGGCCGCGCGTTCAACAACCGCTTCACGTTCGTCTGGCCGAGCGCCAAGATCGCCGTGATGGGCGGCAAGCAGATCGCGGGCGTGATGTCGATCGTTCGCCGCGGCCAGGCCGCACGGAAGGGCGAGCCCTTCGACGAGGAGGCGGACGCCAGGATCGTCGCCCTCGTCGAAGCCGCCCAGGAGCGCGGGTCGCTCGCGCTCGAGGCGACGGGCGCGATCAGCGACGACGGCATCATCGACCCGCGCGACACGAGGACGGTTCTCGGGATCTGCCTCTCGGTCGTGCGCAACACACCCATCGCGGGCGCCGAAGGATACGGGGTGTTCCGGCTGTGAGCTTCTCCACGCTTCTCGTCGCGAACCGGGGAGAGATCGCCCGGCGTGTGATCCGCAGCGCGCACGACATGGGGATCCGCTGCGTCGCGGTGTACACCGCGGCCGACGCGGGCGCGCCCTTCGTGCAGGACGCCGACGAGGCGGTGCGGCTGCCGGGGTCCTACCTGGACGGCAAGGCGATCCTCGAGGCGGCGCGCGCGGCGGGCGCCGGCGCGATCCACCCGGGCTACGGCTTCCTGTCGGAGAACGCGGGCTTCGCGGCGGACGTCATCGCCGCCGGTCTCGTCTGGGTGGGGCCGTCGCCAGAAGCCATCGAGCGCATGGGCGACAAGCTCGCCGCCAAGGCCCTCGCGAACGAGGTGGGCGTCCCGACGCTGCCCGGCTCGGAGCACGTCCGCGACGCCGCGGCCGTCGGCTTCCCGCTGCTGGTCAAGGCCGCCGCGGGCGGCGGCGGCAAGGGCATGCGCATCGTGGGCTCTGCTGCGCAGCTCGATGAGGCCGTCGCCTCCGCGAAGCGCGAGGCGAAGAGCGGCTTCGGCGACGACCGCGTCTTCCTCGAGCGCTACGTGCCGCGCGCGCGCCACATCGAGATCCAGATCCTGGGCGACGCCCACGGCAACGTCGTGCACCTCGGCGAGCGCGAGTGCTCGATCCAGCGGCGCCACCAGAAGATCCTCGAGGAGGCGCCGTCGCCGCGCGTCGACGCGGAGCTGCGCGAGCTGATGGGGCAGGCGGCGCTGCGCCTCGCAGGCGCGCTGCACTACCGGTCGGCGGGCACCGTCGAGTTCCTGCTCGACGACGACACCGGCGAGTACTTCTTCCTCGAGGTGAACACGCGCCTCCAGGTGGAGCATCCGGTCACCGAGTACGTCACCGGGATCGATCTCGTGCGCGAGCAGCTCCGCATCGCGGCCGGCGAGCCGCTCGGCTACGGCCAGACGGCCATCTCCGTGCGCGGCGCGGCGATCGAGGCGCGGCTCTACGCCGAAGATCCCGCCAACGACTTCCTGCCCGAGACGGGAACGCTCGTCGCGTTCGAGCCCGCTCCCACTCCCGAGGTGCGTTGGGACTCGGGCGTCGTGCGCGGCTCGGTGATCGGCACGGACTACGACCCGATGCTCGCGAAGGTGATCGCTCACGGTCCGAGCCGTGCCGAGGCGGCGGGCCGGCTGGCGCTCGCCCTCGAGCGGCTGCACGTGGGGGGCGTCACCACGAACCGCGACTTCCTGGTCGCGACGCTGCGCACGCCCGAGTTCCTGGCCGGCGACACCACGACCGACTTCATCGACCGCGTGAAGCCGCCGCGGCGGCTCGCGCTTCCGCGGGAGGAGCTCGAGCGCCTCGCGCAGGCGGCGGCGCTGTGGCTGCAGGGCGACAACCGCGCGAACGCGGGCGCGCTCGCCTCGACGCCGTCCGGCTGGCGGAACGCGCGTCTGCCGCATCAGCGCGTCGTGCTCGCAGCCGGCGGCGAGGAGCTTCGCGTCGCCTACCGCTCGACGCGCGACGGGAGCTTCCTGGTCGATCGCGCCGGGAGCGACGAGCCGATGCTCGCGCGCGTCCACGCCTGGGATCCGGGCGGCATCGACGTCGAGATCGACGGCCGCCGCCTGCGTGCGCGCGTGACGCGCGCCGGCGAGCGCCTCGTCGTGCACGGTCCGCGCGGCGACGTGGAGCTCGCGATCCAGCCGCGCTTCGTGATCCCGGGACGGACGGACGCCCAGGGCGGCTTCGTGGCGCGCATGCCCGGCAAGGTGATCGACGTGCGCGTCCGGGTGGGCGACGTCGTCCAGGCCGGCCAGACGCTCCTCGTCCTCGAGGCGATGAAGATGGAGCACCCGATGAGCGCGACCGCCGACGGTGTCGTGACCGAGGTCCGGGTCGCCCTCGGCGATCAGGTGGTGAGCGGCGCCGTCCTGCTCGTCGTCGAGCCCGCCGGCAGCACCGAGGGAGGAGGATCCTGATGGCCGCGCCGATCCGCATCGCCAACTGCTCCGGCTTCTTCGGCGACCGCCTCTCGGCGGCCCGCGAGATGGTCGAGGGCGGGCCCATCCACGTGCTCACCGGCGACTGGCTCGCCGAGCTCACCATGCTGATCCTGGCGCGCACCCGCGCCAAGCGGCCGGGCGGCGGCTACGCGCACACCTTCGTGAAGCAGCTGGAGCAGGTGATGGGCACCTGCCTCGACAAGGGCATCAGGGTCGTGGCCAACGCGGGCGGGCTCGACCCGGAGGGCTGCGCCGAGGCGGTTTCCGAGGTCGCGAAGAAGCTCGGGCTCCATCCGACGATCGCGTTCGTGCGCGGCGACGACCTGATGCCGCGCATGCAGGAGCTCCTCGCGAGCGACCAGCTGCGGCACTTCGAGACCGGCGAGCCGATCAAGGAGTCGCGGTTCCTCACCGCCAACGCGTACTTCGGCTGCTGGGGCATCGTCGATGCGCTCACCCGGGGCGCTGACATCGTGATCACGGGCCGCGTCACCGACGCCGCGGTCGTGTGCGGGCCTGCCGCCTGGCACCACGGCTGGTCGCGCACCGACTGGGACGCGCTGGCGGGCGCGGTGGTCGCCGGACACGTCGTCGAGTGCGGCACCCAGGCGACCGGTGGCAACTACTCGTTCTTCACCGAGGTGCCGGGCATGGAGCGCACCGGCTTCCCGTGGGCCGAGGTCGCCGACGACGGCTCGACGGTGATCGGCAAGCACGACGGCACCGGTGGAGAGGTCTCGGTCGCGACCGTGACGTCGCAGCTCCTCTACGAGATCGGCGGCCCGCGCTACTTCGGCCCCGACGTCACGACGCGCTTCGACACGATCGAGCTCGAGCAGGTCGCGCGCGATCGCGTGCGCATCCACGGCGTGAAGGGCGAGCCGCCGCCGCCGACGCTCAAGGTCTGCCTCAACCGCGCGGGCGGGCTGCGCAACGACCTGAACGTGTGTCTCGTGGGCCTCGACATCGAGGCGAAGGCGAAGCTCGTCGAAGATGCGTTCTGGAAGGCCTGCCCCTACGGGCCCGGCGACTTCGCGCAGGTGACGACGCGGCTGGTGCGCACCGACAAGCCCGACCCGGCGACCAACGAGGAGGCGGTCGCGATGCTGCGCATCAGCGTCAAGGACCCCGATCCGAACAAGGTCGGCCGCGCGTTCTCGAACGCCATGATGGAGCTCGCGCTCGCGACCATCCCGGGCTTCTTCGGGGTGGGCGGCGGGCCCGGCGAAGGCCGTCCCTTCGGCGTGTATGAGCCGGCCACGGTCCCTGCCGCGACCGCGCCCCAGGAGGTCGTGATCCTGGGCGGCGCGACGCATCATGTCGCCTCGGTGATCCCGACCGCAGCGGTCCACGTCGAGGGTCGCGAGGGCCCGCGCGCCGAGGTCCCGCGCGGCCGCACCGTGCGCGCAGCGCTCGGCCGCGTCTACGGCAGCCGCTCCGGCGACAAGGGCGGCGACGCGAATCTCGGCGTGTTCGCGCGGAGCGACGCCGCCTGGGCCTGGCTCGACCAGCACCTGACCACCGAGCGCCTGTGCGAGCTCCTGCCCGAGGTGGCGACGCTGCCGATCGACCGCCACCGGCTGCCGGCGATCCGCTCGCTCAACTTCGTGATCCACGGGCTCCTCGAGGAGGGCGTCGCGGCCTCGACGCGCCAGGATCCCCAGGCCAAGAGCCTCGGCGAGTGGCTGCGGGCGCGCGTCGTCGAGCTGCCCGAGGCGCTGCTCGCTTGAGCAGCGCCCGCCCTGAGCTGCGCGCGCGCGAGCCGAGCGCGCGTGAGCTGCGCGAGCGCCTCCGCCTTCCGGGCGTGCGCGCGCCGAAGCCGCTGCTCGACCCCGAGATCGAGCGGCGGCTGACCCCACGCCAATGCGAGCTGCTCGACGCCCTCGAGGAGCTGGTCGTGAGCGGCGGGCTTGCGGACCTCACCATGGCGGAGATCGCCGCGCGCATGAACTGCTCGCTGCGAACGCTCTACGGCATCGCCCAGAGCAAGGAGGAGCTCTTCCTCGCCGTGGTGGATCGCCGTCTGCACCGGATCGGCCGGCGCGCGATCGCCTCCCTCGACCCGTCGCTCGCGCCGATGGATGCGTTGCGTGCGTACATGAAAGCGGTGAGTGAAGCGGTCGAGCCCGAGCGCAGCGCCTTCTCGCGCGAGTTCGCCGACCTTCCCGGCGGCCAGCGCATGCTCCACGGGCACGAGCGTTACGTCACCGCCATCGTCCAGAGCCTGCTCGACCGCGCGGTGGGCGAGGGGCAGATCGCGCCCTGCGACACCGCATCGGTCGCCCACCTGCTCGCCGGCCTCGGCCGCGAGTTCGCGCGTCCGGAGGTGGCGGACGCAGCCCACGCTTCTCCGAAGGCGACGGTGGAGGCGATCGCCGAGATCATCCTTCGCGGCCTCGTCGCCTGCTCGGCGGACGCCGTTCCGCGCCGGAGCCGGACGGCTGCGCGAAGGGCTCGATCGTGAGCCGAGCGCTCCCAGAAGAGCGCGCCTGATCCGGACCCCACGAACGCCCCGCGTCGCTCAGCGCCCTTCGTCGGTCGCGAGGCGGCGCAACGCCTTGCGCGTGAGGGCGCCCTGGGCGAGCTCGCCGATCCGCGCGGGCGCGAGCCAGCGGTGGGACTCGAAGCCGTCGAGCCGCACGCGGCCGGGCGCCGCCTCGGCGCGGAAGAGCTGGAGGCGGAGACGGCGGTGCGTGAGCTCGTGGGTCACGGCGCCCGCCGGCGCCACGCCGTCGAGCTCGAGGCCCGTGCGCGCGCGGACGCCGCGGCGCAGCGCGTCCTCGGCCTTCTCGCCGCGCGCGATCTCGTCGCCCGGGAGCTCCCAGAGACCGCCGAGGAGACCGCCCGGCGGGCGGCGCACGAGCAGCGCGCGTCCGCCGCGCACGACCAGCGCCGCGACGAAGCGCACCGCGCGCGGAGCGGCCTTCGCCGCGCGCACGGGCAGCGCTTCGGCGTCGCCGCGCTCGCGCGCATCGCAGTCGCGCGCGAGCGGGCAGGCGTCGCAGCGCGGCGCGCGCGGCGTGCAGACCAGGGCGCCGAGCTCCATCAGCGATTGGTTCAAGTCGCCGGGCGCGGGCCCCTGCGCGAGCGCCGCCGCCGTCTCCCAGAGCCGCGCCGCGGTCGTCTTCGCCTTCACGTCGTCGCGCAGGCCCAGGTAGCGCGCGAGCACGCGCTCGACGTTGCCATCGAGGATCGCAGCCGGGCGATCGAAGGCGATGGACGCGATCGCGCCGGCGGTGTAGCGCCCGATCCCCGGGAGCTCGCGCAGGCGCTCGACCTCGTCGGGCAGCGCGCCGCCAAAACGCTCGCGCACGACGCGCGCCGCGGCATGGAGGTTCCGCGCGCGCGAGTAGTAGCCGAGGCCGGCCCAGCGTTCGTAGACGTCCTCGACGTCGGCGGCCGCGAGCGCGCCGAGCGTCGGGAAGCGCTCGAGGAAGCGCGCGTAGTAGCCGACCACGGTCTCGACGCGGGTCTGCTGCAGCATCGCCTCGCTGATCCAGATCGCGTAGGGGTCGCGCGTGCGACGCCACGGCAGGTCGCGACGGCTCGCGCGATACCAGGCGAGGAGCGCCGCGCGGGCGCGCGCGAGGCGCGTCGCCGATGCCGCGCCGCCATCGGCTCGCATGCGCGTCGCCGGCGTCGTGCCGCCGTCGCCTCGCGCGCGCCTCACAGGAGCACCGGCAGCTCGCCCACGAGCGCGATGCCGCGGGGCGAGACGCGGGCCGAGAGCGCGCGCAGCTCGACGCCTGCCGCCGCCGCCGCGCGCAGGGCGCGGCCGTAGGCGGGGTCGAGGTCGTCGGCGGGCGACACGCGATCGCAGTCGCTCCGCTGCACCACGAAGAGCATGAGCGCGCGCTCGCCGCGGGCGTGGAGCTTCGTCAGCGTCTCGAGGTGGCGTCGGCCGCGCTCGGTGACGCTGTCGGGAAAGCGCGCGAGCGCGCCGTCGGCGAGGGTCACGCTCTTCACCTCGACCCAGGCCGGGCGCGGGTCCGCCGGCGCGCCTTCGAGCCGGAAGTCGAGGCGGGCGCCATCGCCCGCCGCCGCCTCGCGACGCCACGACGCGTAGCCGCGCAGGAAGGGCAGGGCGTCCGCCGCGAGGGCGCGCGCGACGAGCTCGTTCGCGCGGGTCGTGTGCAGGCCGACCCAGGCGCGGCCGACCCGGATCATCTCGAGGGTGTGGGCGAGCTTGCGCTTCGGGTTCGCGCTGGTGGAGCAGCGCACGCGCGCGCCGGGCGTGGCACAGCCGAGCATGCTGCCGGGGTTCGGGCAGTGGACGGTGACGACGCGCTCCTCCGCCCCGTCCGGCCCGATCGACCCGATCGACCCGATCGACCCGATCGACCCGGCAGGCAGCGCGACGTCGGCAAGGAAGCGTTTGTAGCGGCGCACGAGGCGGCCTTCGAGGCCCGCCTCGAGCGCGAGCGTCACGGCGCCTGCGTCGTCGCCGGCGGGGCCGCCTCGGCGGCGGGCGCCGTCATCAGCAGCGCGTCGATCTTCTCGCGGATCCACTTCGCGTCCCACCACTCCACCGGGTCGACGTAGGTGTCGCGCACGAGGATGGCGAAGTGGAGGTGGTCTCCGCCCGCGAGACCGGTGGCGCCCGAGAGGCCCAGGGTCTGGCCCTTGGTGACACGGTCGCCGGGCTTCACGTCGATGCGCGAGAGGTGGCCGTACAGGGAGCTCACGCCGAAGCCGTGGTCGAGCACCACGCAGCCGCCGTAGATGCCGAGATCGTCCGCGTAGATCACGCGGCCCGCGTTCGACGCGGTGATGGGGCCGTGGGCGGTGGTGGCGAGGTCGAAGCCGAAATGCGTCGCCTCGCTGATCTTCTTGCCCTCGAGGAAGTAGTTGCGGCGCTCGGCGAAATGGCTCGTCACCTTCGAGTTCGCGAGCTGCTGGAAGGCGCCGCTCCAGAGCTTCTCGGGCGTCGTGTCCTTCACGATCTCGCGCACGTGCGCCTCGTCGGCCTGCCGCCCCGTGCTGTTGATCGCCTGGAACGCCTGCACCAGGTCGCTCGTCTCGATGTCACGGGCCGCGGCGAGCTCGGCCACCTTGTTGGTGAAGAAGGACGCCGGGAGGTTCAGCGAGATCTCCATGAACTCGCGCTCTTTGAAGAAGGTCTGCCAGCCCTGGGCCGTGCGGTTGCCGGCGGCGTCCTCCGCCACGACGCGGATCACGGGCTCCGGCGCCGCATCGCGCGGGATCGCGAAGAAGGCGAGCCGTCGGTGCTGCGCGGGATCGCTGCCGGGGTAGGCGAAGCCGGGATAGAACTGGCCGGAGACGTCGACGCCGTCGAGCACGGCGTCCTCGGACACGCTGTAGACGGCGAGGCCCGAGCCCGCGCGCTGGAGATAGGTCTGGCCGTTCTCGACGGCGACGCGCGGAGGCTTCAGGTCGACCGTGAGCGGCAGCTCGGCCACGGTCTCGTTGCCCGACAGGAAGCCGCTCCACGACCAGTCGCGGGCGGTCACGCGCAGCGTGGCGGCGCCGTCCTTCAGCCCGAGGCCCTTGGGGTCGACGGGGATCTCGAGGCGCTCCTGGGACGGCTTCGTCGCACCGCCGTGCAGCAGGTCGCCGGGCCAGGCCTTCTCGACGAGCGGCGTGGCGCCGGCCGGGAGCACGAGCTCGGCCCGGAGCGAGCGCAGTCCCGAGCCCTCGTCGGCGACGTCGAGCGCGATCAGCTTCGGCTCGCGGCCGAGGACGAGGGCCTGCGGCGCGGTGACGGTCGGCGCGCTGCGCTCGCAGCGCAGGAAGGTGAACGCTCCGCCGCCGAGCAGGATGGCGACGAGGAGCACGACGAGAATCGAACGGAAGCTCACGGAACCACCCCCCAGGCGGCGCCGGGACGCGCCGCGAGCCCCGGATTCCAGCCTCTCGGGAGCGTTGACGCAAGGGCGGGCCTCGGGGAAGCTCCCGCGCGCCCCGCGATCCCGGAGGACCCATGACCACCGTGCGCCGCCTGATCCTCGTCCGCCATGGCGAGACCCTCGGAGACTCGAGCTCGCGCTATCACGGCAGCTCCGACGTCGAGCTCTCGTCGGCGGGCATCGCGGAGATGCACGCAGCCCGCCGCGCGCTCCACATCGAGGAAGACGGCTTCGTGATCGCCGCGAGCCCCCTGAAGCGCGCATGGAAGGGCGCCTGGATCATCGGCGACGGCGCTCCGGTGCGGCTCGTGGACGGATTCCGCGAGATCCACTTCGGGCGCTGGGAGGGGATGACGCGCGAGGAGATCCAGGCCTCCGACCCGGTCGGGTTCGCGGATTGGCAGAACGGCACCGAGGGCTTCGAGTATCCCGGCGGCGAGGCCCGGGCCGCGTTCCGCGAGCGCGTGCTGAAGGCGCTCGGCCAGCTCCTCGGCGCGCCCGCGCACACCGCGGTCGTGGTCGCCCACAAGGGCGTGATCCGCACCATCGTCGAGGCGCTCACGGGTGAGACGCTCGAGCGCGAGCAGCCGGCGCTCGGCGGCGTGGTGCAGGTCGTGTCCCAGCCCGACGGCTCGTGGAAGCTCGGCGTGCGCTCGAGCAATCCGCCGAGCGTCGAGAGCGCGGACCCGGTCGCGGCCTGAGGCGAGCGACGACCATCGAGAGCGCGGACCCGATCGCGGCCTGAGCGCTGCTCCGGCTAGGCGGCGGCGCGCAGCGCGAGGCCGCTCGCGACGCTCGTGAGCTCGGCGCCGCCTCGGAGCTTCGCGGCGCCGAAGCGCGCCTCGAAGACACGGCGCACCGCGGGCACGAGGGACGAGCCGCCCGTCAGGAAGACGCGGTCCACCTCGCCCGCGCCGATGCGCGCGCTCGCCAGCAGCCGATCGATGCAGCCCTCGATCGCCCGCACCTCCGGCGCGATCCACGCCTCGAAATCGCCGCGCACCACCGGCGCCTCGATCTCGATCGGGCCGTCGGCGAATCCGAAGCGCGCGAGCTCGGCGTCCGAGAGATCGTGCTTCGTCGCCTCCACCGCGCGGTGGAGCGCGAAGCCGAGGTCGTAGTCCACGACGTGGAGCAGCGCCTCGAGGGGCGCGGGGTCGAGGGCCTCCTTCCGGAGCTGGTGCAGCAGGTGCAGCGTGTCGGGCGCACGCAGGAACACGAGATGGTGCCAGCGCTCGAGATGCTTGTAGATCCAGCTCGGAACCGGCAGCACGCGCCCGAAGACCGAGCGGAACTCGCCGCCCTGGCCGAGCTCGGGCGCGACGACGTGGCGCACGATGCGGCCGTCGAAGGCGTCGCCCGCGAGGCCGACGCCCTCGGTGCCGAGGAGCTCGGCCTCGCCGTCCCGCTTCCGCCGCACGCCGGGCCCGACGCGCAGCAGGCAGAAGTCGCTGGTGCCGCCGCCGAAGTCGCCGATCAGGAGCAGCTCGTCGTGGTCGAGGCCGCGCTCGTAGTGCCAGGCCGCGGCGACGGGCTCGTACTCGAACTGCACGTCGGTGAAGCCGACGGCGCCGAAGGCGCGGCGCAGCCGCTCGAGGGCGAGGGCCTCGTCGCCCTCGTCGCCGCCGACGAAGCGCACCGGCCGGCCCACCACGACGCGGCGGCCGAGGTCGCCGAGGTCGCGCTCGGCGCCGGTTCGCAGCGCCCGCAGCAGATGCCCGATCAGGGTCTCGAGGGAGAGGTTCGTTCCGAAGACGTTGGTCGAGGTGAAGAGGCGGCTCGAGAGGAAGCTCTTCAGCGACTGCATCAGGCGGCCGCCGCCCGCCGTCTCGAGCCAGCGGTCGAGCGCTTCGGGCCCCGCGCTCGGGACGAGACGCCCGCTGCGCTCGCGGTCGTCGGGGTGGAAGAAGAGGATCGAGCGGAAGACCGAGGTCGGCCCCCGCGCCGAGGCGAAGCGGGCGAGTCGCGCGCCGTCGCGATCCGCCACCGCGACGGCGCTGTTCGTGGTGCCGAAGTCGATCCCGACGGCGCGCTCCATCTTCGTCTCCGCTCCGAACGCAAATACACGACCGCCCCGCCCGGCGGACGCCGGGGGGGTGTCGTGTGCTCTGGTTGGCCGGCAGGGTAGCGGGCGAGCGCCGACGCGCAGCCGGGGCGGGCGCGGTGGGGTCAGAGGAAGAGGCGGTCGATCGCGGCGTCCGGCCGGACCAGGACCCGGGGCAGCTCGTAGGGATGCGTCCGGCGCCGGCACTGCCCGCGCTGGGTCGTGAAGGCGAACGCCGCGCCCTGCTCGCGCAGGAAGTCGATCGTGTTCTCGTCCCAGTCGCCGGACTCGCCGCGGGGGTAGGCGAAGAGATCCGAAGGCCCGCCGGTCAGCTCGCGCAGGCGCGCAAGGGAGGTCGCGATCTCGTCGCGCTGCGCCGCGAGCGGAAGGCGCGAGAGGATCGCGTTCCGGTGCGTCTGCGCGCCGAAGCCGAACGTGCCCGATGCCGCCATGCGACGGATCGAACCCTCGTCGAGGGCACGCCAGGGCGAGCCCGGGGGCGCGGGCGCGTCGGGATCGACGCCGAGGCGACGCGAGATCTTGTCGACCTCCGCTTCGAGCACCGGCGCCGAACGCGTCTCGAGCTCGCGCCGCAGTCGGGCCGCGGCGTCGACCCGGGTCTCGAGCTGCGCGAGCGAGACGCGCAGGCCGCCCCAGGCGAGCGTCACCTCGCGCGTCTCCTGGATCGCGCGATGAAGGCGATCGTGCCACGGCGGCCGCGTCGTGCCGACCGCGGCGGTCGGCACGAAGCACGTCGCCGGAAGGCCCATCGACGCGAGGAGCGGCAGCACCAGGTCGTGCGCGCTCTGGAGGCCGCCGTCGAAGCTGAGCGCCGCGGCGGGCCCCGCGACGCGCCCCCGGCGCAGCGCGAGGATGCCGTCCCGCAGCGGGATCACGCTGAAGCGCTTGGCGATCGCCTCGAGCTGCGCGCCCAGCCGCCCGAGCTCCGTGTACCGCGGGTCGGGCACCGAGAGCGGATCCTCGGTCGCGCCGTGGAAGACGAAGACCGCGAGCGTGCGGCGCCCCGGCTGCGCGCGCTGCCGCCGCCACCGGACGCCCATGCGGTGCCAGGCCATCCACATCGCCGATACCCTACACAGCGGGAGGCCGGCATGGGAACCTTCTCGCTACTGCTCCTTGCGCTCGGCCTGGCACTGCTCTGGGCATGGCGCCGGCCGAACCGCGCGCGCATCGATCCGCGGCTCGACCTCGAGACCTGGGAGGTCGTCGGCGACGGCCTCCACAACTCGAATACCGACCTCGTCTTCTGGCGCGACGCCTTCTGGCTGGTGCACGCGGCCTCGCCCTGGCACCTCGGCAGCAAGCAGTGTCGGCTGATCGTGCGGCGCTCGACCGACGGCCGCGCCTTCGAGTGGGTGAACGAGCTCCGGGTCCCCGGCCAGGACGTCCGCGACCCGAAGTTCGCGCTGATCGGCGGGCGGCTCTTCCTGTACGCGCTTCCGAACGCGGGCCTCGCCGCGACGCCGCACGGCACGGTCTACTCGAGCAGCGAGGACGGCGTGCGCTGGGAGCCGCTGCGCCCGGTCGAGATCACGGGCGTCGCGGCAGGCGAGGAGAGCGGCTGGCTCCTGTGGCGGCCGAAGACGCGGGACGGCGTCACCTGGTTCGTCCCGGCCTACTGGCGCGACCACGGCCGCTCGATCTTCCTCGCGACCGAGGACGGCGTCCGCTTCCGCCGCGTCTCGACGATCTGGGAGGGCGACGGCAACGACGAGACCGACTTCGAGTACCTGCCCGACGGGCGCGTCCTCGCGACGGCGCGCCTCGAGATCACGCCCGACGCGCTCTTCGG
>Ga0105106_10000221_pt1 | contig 39654 bp, 28 predicted proteins | sample PPLLaktember2015_5_FD_79109 | JGI IMG/M metagenome (GOLD analysis project Ga0105106, IMG submission 79109) | Freshwater sediment microbial communities from Prairie Pothole Lake near Jamestown, North Dakota, USA - PPLs Lake P8 Core (1) Depth... | ecosystem: Environmental > Aquatic > Freshwater >... | reverse complement strand
GAGCCTGCCTCGTTTCTGATCTTATCGGGAAGGCGTAAATCGGTGTAATTGGACGAGTTCCAAATACCCCGTTCTACTAGCGCACCCCGCCGTCCCGAATTTTCGGGTAGGTTCTTATTGTGTTTCCAATAGCTTTTCTATGGTTTCGATGCCTTCCTCAAAGGTACTACCCAGGAAGATGCCGGGTACTTTCAAGCGTAATTCAGGCTTCTTAACGAAGGCGCGCCCGCTGTATCCGATGATGGGCCGGCCTGTTTTGAAGATATCAGGCATATGTTGTGGCCATTCGGCTAAACTGCTTGCGGTATCCTCCACCATTCCAACCAAAATCACCATTGCGGGCTTAATATCACGCACAAATTTTGCCAGTTCATCCAAGGGCAAAGCCTGCCCCAGGTAAGCTACTGGCCACCGTCTGCGCCTTAGTAATGCGCCCATTACCAGCAGGCTGCCCTCATGCCATTCTTGGGGAGCGCAAGCCAATATGATCGGAGCGACAGACCGGGACGGCGGCCCGCTTACCATCCACATCAACAAACGCTGGCGCAGATAGTTCGTAGCCAGGTGCTCGGTGGCTACACTCACTTTCCCGTTTTCCCATAAATCCCCGATGGTTGCCAGCACCGGGCTGATCACACCCAAGATGATCTCCTCTGGACTGGTAAGAGCCATGGCTTCCGATAAAACTTCGTCGACGGCTCTCGTATTCCTGTGCACCAGCGCATCCAATACCCGTTCCCGGATCACCCCAAGGTATGAATGGTGTTCTTCCCGCTTTTCAGTGCTAATGAGCGGAGCAGCCTGCATTCCATTGGCTTGTCCGGGCATCAAATCCACCAACACAGCATGCCCCGTGGTCTCTTGGTGCCTCAGCGCCTGAATCGATTGGGACGTCTGCATGCCCTCATCAACTCTTTGCCTCACCCAGCGCAATCGCAGAATATCTCGCTCTGAATACAACCGGTGTCCGCCAGCCGTACGATGGGAATCCGGAAAATCATACCGCCGCTCCCAGGCGCGCAAAGTCGCCATGGATATTCCCGTCATCCGGGAGACCACTCCGATGTTGTATAGTGGTTCATTACTCACTTGATTCATATCCGCCATGTAGGTTTTCCTTTGAATCAAACTTATTGTCCATATTTTGACAAAGATAATATACCAGACCAAGGATTTAATGTCAAGGTAATTATACAATTTATGTACAATATATTGACATATTTTATCAAGTGGGTTATAATTCTCATTCTAAACACAGCTAAAACGAATAGCTGGTAATGATTTACTCTGGGCTGACATGGCTCATAGAAAGAGAGAAAACGATGCGTGTCATTATTACGGGCGGTTCAGGCCTGATTGGAAGCGCTCTGGCGCGAGGCCTGGTTCAAGAAAATCATGAGGTGATCGTTCTCACCCGTAAAGCAACCAGGGCAACCGGACTCCCCGCGTCTGTTCAATTGGTGGAATGGGATGGGCGCAGTGCAGCAGGCTGGGGATCGCTTGCCGATGGCGCAGACGCAATCGTCAATCTCGCTGGCGCAAGCATAGCCGGGGAATCATTCCTGGCTCTGATTTTGAAACGTTGGACCCCAGCCTTCTTGAAAAAAGTGTTGGATAGCCGCCTCAATGCTGGTAAAGCCGTCCTCGAGGCGATCCAGGCAGCTCGAGTAAAACCTAAAGTGCTCATCCAGGCTTCAGCAGTTGGTTATTATGGAGACCGTGGGGATGAATTCCTTACTGAAGAATCCGCTCCAGCAAACGATGCTTTAGCTGAAATCTGCAAACAATGGGAAGCCTCCACGGCGCCAGCCGAACAAATGGGGGTGCGCAGGATCGTGATCCGCACGGGCGGTATGGCTCTATCGACAAAAGGCGGCACCTTCCCCTACATGATGCTGCCTTTCAAGTTTTTTGTCGGGGGTCCATTGGGGAGTGGGAAAAATTGGTTCTCCTGGATCCACATCGCAGATGAAGTGGGCGCCATCCGCTTTCTAATCGACAATCCCGATGCGCGCGGGGTTTTTAACTTGAGTTCGCCGCAGACGCTGACAAACCGAGAATTCAGCCATGTAATGGGGCGAGTCATGAAGCGGCCCTCCTTCTTCCCTTTGCCCGCATTCGTTCTACGCCTGATGTTTGGCGCCAAAGCCAGCATACTCTTGGGAAGCCAGAGGCAAATTCCAGAACGCTTGCAGAAAATGGGTTATCAATTCCAATTTCCGGATGCTGAACTCGCTTTACGAGACATAATGAAAAAAAGGATTGCGATGCAATACCATCACACCTTTCGGGTCGCCAGCTCACGGGCAGCGGTGAGCGCTTTCCATGCCGATGCATCCAGCCTGAGCGCTATTACCCCTCCGCCGGTGCTTGTTCGGGTCCACCAGGCTCCACCCAGGCTGACCGAGGGAGACATCATGGATTTCACCATGTGGCTAGGGCCGCTCCCCGTCCATTGGGTTGCCCGCATCGAGCAGGTGTCTCCTTCAGGATTTACTGACCGGCAGATGCAAGGGCCATTCCAAAGTTGGGTTCACCGCCACAATTTCATACCTGTCGACGATCGCACCACAGAGGTCGTGGATGGCATCCAATTCGAACTAAAGCCCCAACTGTGGTGGCGTTTGATTGGCGGTTTCCTGGGATTTACATTACCTCTCTTATTTGCTTTCCGCTCCTGGAAGACGCGTCGCTTATTGGCCTGATCATGGATAATTGTGTCATCATCGGAGCCGGCGTTGCCGGGCTGAGTGCAGCCGCAGTTCTGGCGCGGACCGGTTTAAATGTTACTGTTTTTGAAGCGCATGTCGACCCTGGCGGATGCGCCAGCACTTTTTATCACCAGGGATACCGCTTCGACGCCGGAGCCACCCTTGCAGGCGGGTTTTATCCCGGTGGGCCGATGGATTTGGTCGCACAGGCAGCCGGTCTGGCAGCCTGGCCAGGCGTGCACTTAGCGGATACCGCCATGCAGGTCTACCTGCCAGGTAAGCCGCCGCTCCCAATTTATGGAGATGAACGCCGCTGGAAGGTGCGCATGGATGCGTTTAGCGCTGCCGGCGACCCTTTCTGGCAATGGCAGGAGAGCACCGCCAATGCGCTTTGGGATTTAGCCTTACGGCTTCCGCCCTGGCCCCCTCAATCCACACAGCAGTTAGCAGCGCTCATCCAGCGTGGTGCTGATTGGATAGCCAGTGAGCCCCGTGTGCGCCTGGGCCCCCACTTGCTTCTGGATGCAATGCGCCCGGTCTCCGCTCATCTAAAAAACGCGCCTGCCTCCCTCCGTCAATTTGTCGATGCCCAGCTGCTCATCTCGGCTCAGGCCACCAGTCAGCACGCTAACGCACTCTACGGAGCCTCTGCTTTGGATCTCCCACGCAGGGGTGTCGTCCACCTGGAAGGCGGCATGGGTGCCATCGCGCAAGCCCTGGTAAACGTTATCCGGCAGAACAAAGGCAGCGTAATTTTCCGCCAGGAGGTCAGGCGCGTTGTACGAGACCGAGGTCGAATCCTGGCAGTCGAAACCAGGCGTGGAGATTCGTTTCCGGCAGATATCGTTGTTGCCAACCTCACCCCCTGGAATATTGCTGCCCTGTTGAACGAAGATCCACCTCGACGCCTCCTATCGTTGCCTGAGCAGCCACAGGATGGCTGGGGGGCATTCATGCTCTACCTGGGTCTGGATGGAACCTTGATTCCCTCTGATTTTCCCCTCCATCATCAGGTAGTGCTGCGGGAACCTTTTGGCGAAGGCAATACCGCGTTCCTTTCCTTCAGCCCGCAGTGGGATCTGAAGCGCGCGCCTTTAGGGCAGCGCGCCGTTACCCTGAGCACCCACACTCGCCTGCAGCCCTGGTGGCGCTTATTCGAAACCGACTGCACAGCCTATGAAAGATTAAAAAACGACTACACGCAGCGCCTGCTACAGGCAGCAGAAATCATCCTGCCTGGCATCCGTTCTGCTGCCCGTCTCGTCTTACCCGGCACCCCGGTCACCTTCGAACGCTTCACTCGCCGCGCCTGGGGCTGGGTTGGAGGCTATCCGCAAACCAGCCTGCTGCGCGCCTGGGGTCCGCATCTGGCGCCAAATCTGTGGATGGTTGGGGATAGTATCTTTCCAGGCCAATCCACTGCGGCTGCCGCCTTGGGTGGTTTACGTGTGGCGAATACCATCCTGAATGACCTGGGTATAATGTTGAAAAGACCTCAACTGATTGAAACCTATGGTTAACCTCTTTCGGAGAATCCAGGTTCAATCGCAAGCGTAAACCGCAGAGGAGCAAGATATGAAAATCGGTATCATTGGGATTGGCATGGTAGGCTCGACAGCCGCGTATGCTCTGATCATGCGCGGGGTTGGCAGTGAATTGGTATTGGTCGACGCCAACCAGAAACGCGCCCAGGCAGAGGCAGATGACTTACTACATGGCGTCCCTTTTGCCCACCCTCTGCAGGTGCGCGCCGGAGATTATCCCGATTTGGTTGATTGCCAGGTAGTGATCATCACTGCCGGTGTTAGCCAGCGTCCAGGTGAAACACGCCTGCAACTCTTGGATCGAAATGCCCAGGTGTTCAAACAGGTTGTTCCACAGGTGCTCAAGTATGCCCCCCAGGCTGTTCTGTTGGTCACAACCAACCCTGTGGATGTGATGACACACCTGACCGCGCGCATTGCAAAACAAATCGGCATCCCATCCAGCCAGATCATTGGATCGGGCACCACGCTGGATACCGCTCGATTTCGTGCCTTATTGGGTCGCCAGCTGGGGGTCGACTCCCAGCATGTCCATGCGTATGTGATCGGCGAACATGGGGATTCCGAAGTGCTCGCCTGGTCTTCGGTGAGTGTGGGTGGGATCCCTTTGGATGAATATTGCCGCCAGCGCGGCGCCTCGGTGTGCGAGGAAGATCATCACACCATCGATAAACAGGTACGTCAGGCTGCTTATAAAATCATTGCCGGCAAAGGAGCCACGTATTTCGGTATTGGCAGCGCCCTGGCAAAGATTGTGGAGGTTATTTGGCGCGACCAGAGAGCGATTTTGACCGTGTGTACACCTCAGAACGAGGTTGCTGGGATCCGCAATGTCACAGCCTCCCTGCCTAACATGCTCGGGCAAACAGGGATTATCGCCACGCTCCACCCCATACTTGACCCGGATGAGTGGGCTGCATTGGGTCGCAGCGCAGCGATCATCCGCAAAGCGTTGGAGGGGCTTGAACAGGAGACAGACTTGTGAGTTTCGCTGAGAGACATGTCCAATTAGGAAATACGGATCTCAAAATTGCACCTCTTGGCCTGGGGGCATGGGCCTGGGGTGATCGCTTGTATTGGGGGTATGGAGGCAGCTATCAAGAACAAGACATCAACGATGCCTTTACCATCAGCTTGAGTAAAGGCATCAACTTTATTGATACAGCCGAGGTTTACGGGATGGGTCGCTCAGAAAAATACCTGGGCAAGTTCATCCATGAAAGAGCGAGCGAGACTCCCCCTTATCGTCCAGTGGTCGCCACAAAGTTTTTTCCTTTCCCCTGGCGTCTTACCCGCTCAAGTTTGGCGCGCGCCTTGCGCGCCAGCCTGCGCCGACTCGGTCTAGAACAAATCGACCTTTATCAACTCCATTCGCCTTACTCGCTGATGCCTATCGAGACCCTGGCAAATGCGTTGGCAGATGTTGTTCAGGCTGGTTTGGCGCGCGCCGTGGGGATATCGAACTTCAATGCTGCCCAAACTCAGCGCGCCCATGACGCCCTGGCTAAGCGCCAGGTGTCACTCGCCTCGAATCAGCTTCCGTATAGCTTACTGAACCGGCGTATCGAGACGGATGGCACGCTTCAGGTCTGTCAGGAGCTTAACATTACGGTATTATCGTACAGCCCGTTAGCCCAGGGTGTGCTAACGGGTAAATATACCCCCAAGAATCCACCGAAAGGCTTGCGGGGTCGTATCTACACTTCTAGGTTGCTGTCCAAAGTCCAATCTCTCATCCGTTTGATGCAAGACATCGGGCAGGCACACCAAGGCAAGACTCCGGCCCAGGTAGCTCTCAATTGGGCAATTTGCAAAGGAACTTTACCGATTCCTGGGGCCAAGAATTCTCGCCAGGCTGTTGAAAATGTTGGTGACCTGGGCTGGCGATTATCCCCCGGGGAAATTGAGCTTCTGGATCATGCCAGTACGGAAGTCCATTCATGATCCCCAATAAGCCAACCAATCCTGGTGAGCCTCCTGCTATCTGGTGGATACGGCGCGATGTACGACTTGTCGAAAACCCAGCCCTGATGGCTGCTCTGGCAGCTTCCAACCGGGTCATTCCCGTATTTATCCTCGATCCCGTGTTAATCAACTCCCCCTATGCCAGCAAACAACGATTCAGATTCCTCACCGGGGGTTTGCATGCCTTGGATTCGCAATTGCGCCGGTATGATTCATCCTTGCTGGTTCTGCAAGGAGAGCCACTTCAGGCTCTTTCGGGATTAATCGCGGAAACAGGTGCCAACGCTATCTTCGCAGAACGCGATCACTCACCATACGCTCGCCGGAGGGACCAGCATCTCTCTCTGCGTTTGCCCATGCACCTGATCAGCTCACCCGCCATTATCTCTCCGGGTGAAATTCTAAAGGAAGATGGCACGCCTTATACAGTCTTTACCCCATTTCTCAAGGTCTGGAAGTCACGGTTGGGAGACCTTAGTGCATCTTCAAGCGCTGAACCACCTGCGTTTGACCATCGCTTGAGTACTCCTCGCGGTCTTACCGGTGTGAAGCTTCCCGACTTGAGCGCTTTCTCTGTAAATCAGCAGTTTCTCCCTGGTGAAATCGAGGCTAAAAGACGCCTGCGAGCTTTTACACAAGGTTATGACGCACCTCTATATGGCTATGCGCAATATCGCAACCGACCTGATCTAAATGCCACATCCTTCCTCTCTCCTTACTTGAGATTTGGCATGCTGTCTGCCCGCAGAGCGCTGGTCGTAGCTCTCTCAGCCCTGGAACAAGCTGCTCATCCTGAAGATGCGAATAGCGCCGAGACCTGGCTCAACGAGCTGGCGTGGCGAGATTTCTATATCCACATCTTGCATCATTTCCCGCGGGTGCTAACGGGGAATTTCCGCCCGCTAAATATCCGCTGGCGAAACGATCCCGAGGAATTCGAGACCTGGTCGCAAGGTCGCACCGGATATCCGTTGGTGGATGCCGCCATGCGCCAGTTGATCAGCACCGGCTGGATGCACAACCGGGCGCGCATGCTGGTTGCCTCCTTTCTCACCAAAGATCTGCTCATCGATTGGCGCTGGGGTGAACGCTGGTTCATGCAGCATCTGCTGGACGGCGACCCTGCCGCCAACAATGGCGGTTGGCAGTGGACGGCAGGCACAGGTACCGACGCCGCCCCCTATTTCCGCATCTTTAATCCCATTATACAGAGTGCACGCTTCGACCCGCAGGGCGATTTCATCCGCTGCTGGTTGCCGGAGCTGGAAAGGGTGCCCACGAAGTTTATCCATGCACCCTGGGAGATGCCGCCGGATGTCCAGGTCCATAGCGCATGCCGGATCGGCATTGATTACCCCGTTCCCATCATTGATCACGCCTGGGCTCGCCAGCGTGCTCTGGCAGCCTATCCAAAGTCGGAACGCGGGTAACCATTCCATTGGGTTGGGGTTAATCTATCGGAAGTAGGATTGTGTACTTCCGTGTTCTACACTTCATCCATAGGAGCCGGCCCCTCATGCTATCTGTTCATAAGATCGATACCAGCTCTCGGGCTCAGGTTGAGAGCTTCATCCATCTGCCCTACCGGCTCTATGCCGGTCACCCTCAGTGGGTTCCGCCGCTCTTTATCGATGCCCGAATGCCCCTCAACCGCAATAAACATCCCTTTTATGAGCATTCCGATGCCGATTTTTTCATGGCTGTGCGAGATGGAAAAGTTGTCGGGCGCATAGCTGCGTTGGAAAACCGTCCATTCAATCGCTATCACGCCACCCATCAAGCCCAGTTTTACTTCTTTGATTGTGAAAATGACCCGGAGGCAGCGGCTGCTCTTTTCGAACGCGTCTTCGAATGGGCCCACCAGCGGGGTTTGACGCGCATCGTGGGACCCAAGGGTTTCGGCGTCCTGGATGGATATGGGCTGCTGGTTGAGGGCTTCCAGCACCGTCAAATCATGACTATGATGAATTACAACTACGAATACTACCCGATTCTGGTAGAAGCTTTAGGTTTTGAAAAAGAAGTGGATTTTGCCTCCTGCTACCTGAGCGCGCAAGAATTCCACCTGCCCGAGCGCGTTCATCATATTGCCCAACGGGTAGCCCAACGGAGTGCATTGCGCGTCCAACGCTTTACCACCAAGTCCGATCTTCGAGCCTGGTCAAATCGCATTGGACGCGCCTATAACCAGGCTTTTGTCAATAATTGGGAATATTATCCGCTCTCGGACCGCGAGATTAAATTCTTGCTGGATAACCTGCTGACGATCGCTGACCCGCGCTTAATCAAAGTAATCACGCATCATGACGACGCAGTGGGTTTCTTGTTTGCATTCCACGATCTCTCCGCTGCGTTGCAACGGGCTAAAGGCCGCTTGTTCCCGTTCGGGCTGATCGATTTACTCACCGAGAAGAATCGCACGCGCTGGGTCGCGCTCAATGGAGCCGGGATACTGCCGGAGTTTCACGGGCGTGGTGGCAACGCGCTCCTGTATGCCGAAATGGAAAACACCATCCGGGAGTATCATTTTGAGCACGCTGATCTGACCCAGGTGGCTGAAACCGCTGTCCAAATGCGACATGACCTGGAAAATCTGGGCGGGAAATCTTATAAAAATCACAGGGTCTACTCTCATTCTGTCTGATTCCACCATAGGTTTGCGCAAAATATAATTATACAATATCTTGACATTAATTGGACATTGTGTTATCTTTATAGCACCTGCAGAGGTGCTATGCCTAAGAGATTCTCTTTTCCGGCCATCCATAAATTCGGGTACAACCTCCTGGGGCTGATCCTGCTCCTGGTATTTGGGCCTTTCCTGATACCTGTTGCGCCATTGGAAGGGACGCGACCAGCCCGCGCTTTTGCGGACGCTGATAGTCAGTTCATCACCTTAAACGGCCTGGAAGTGCATTACAAGACCGCTGGACAGGGTGAATATAATTTCATCCTGCTGCATGGCTTTGCTTCCAGCTTATTTTCCTGGAGAGAGGTGATGGCGCCCCTCAGCGAGAGGGGCTTTGTCATCGCCTTTGACCGGCCCGCCTTCGGTCTGACGGAACGTCCCATAGCTTGGGATGGGGTTAACCCTTATAGCTCAGCCTTCCAGGTAGACCTTGTGCTGGGGCTGATGAATCAATTTGAGCTGGAGCAGACCATCTTGATCGGCAATTCTGCGGGGGGGGCGATCGCCGCCCTTACTGCATTGGATCACCCGGAGCATGTTCAGGCGCTTATTCTGGTAGATCCCGCAGTGTATGTAGGCAGTGGGACTCCGCGCTGGCTCAAACCCCTCTTCAACACCCCACAGGCGAATCATCTGGGACCGTTATTCGCGCGCATGATCCGCAACTGGGGAGAGGATTTTGCTGCCTCCGCCTGGCACGATCCAACCCGCCTGACCCCGCAGATTTGGGATGGTTACTCCTTACCCCTCCAGATCGATAATTGGGATCGCGCTCTTTGGGAATTAACAAATGCCAGCAGTGAATCCGGAATAATAGAGCGCCTGGAAGAGCTAAGCTTGCCCGTCTTGGTTATCACCGGTGATGACGATCGGATCGTGCCAACCACCGACAGCATTCGCTTGTCTCAAGAGCTGCCGAATGCCAGTCTGGCAGTAATTAAAGATTGCGGGCATGTTCCGCAAGAGGAATGTCCTCTACAATTTATGCAGGCAGTGGATAATTTTCTGACCTCCCGCCTGGAACAATAAGGATGAATGAAATGAGTCAAGTAAAAATCAATACACCCGCTCCCGACTTTTCGCTTGCCGATTTCACAGGGCAAAGCTTCCAGCTTTCGTCTTGGCATGGTAAAAAGAATGTCGTTTTGGTGTTCAATCGCGGCTTTGTCTGACCATTCTGCCGTGCGCATATGGCGCAGTTGCGCCAGGATTATGAGGAATTTGTCCAGCGGGATGCCTTAATCATCGTCATTGGTCCGGAGGGACCCGCACAGTTTCGCGCCTATTGGGAAGAAAACGATCTTCCATTCCTCGGCCTTCCAGATCCCCAGCTCGGGGTGCTGCGGCTGTATGGGCAAGAGGTGAATTTGTTTCGACTGGGTCGCATGCCCGCACAGGTTGTCATCGATAAGAACGGGATCGCCCGGTTTGTCCATTATGGCAAAGCCATGTCGGATATCCCAGCCAATGAAGAGTTATTACATCTGCTGGACGAATTGAACGAAACGGAGCCAGCTTTGATGTAAAATGGGGTTGTGCAAACGCGAAAGTCGTTGGTGCGCAAACCGGTCAAACGCCAGGGAGCGGAACGCTACTTGCTCATTACCCTGCTTTCCTTCGCTTCCTCCGTTACGGTAACGCGCATTTTCCTCGAATTGGCGGGCTACCCGCAGCTGGGCGGGGGCGAATTGCACATCGCACACGTCCTTTGGGGAGGGTTGCTGCTCTTTGTGGCCTCACTCGTACCGTTGGTAGTAGCCAATCGCTGGGCCTACACCTTGAGTGCTTTACTGGCAGGTGCGGGTGTTGGCCTCTTTATCGACGAAGTGGGTAAATTCATCACGAGCAGCAACGATTATTTTTATCCCCTGGCGGCGCCCATCATCTATGCATTTTTCCTCTTGGTTGTTCTGTTGTACGTGCGTGTGCGCCGTCCACCCACGCGCAACCCGCGCGCTGAACTCTATCGCGCCCTGGAAGCTCTGGAAGAAGTGCTGGAACACGACCTCGATCCGGTGGAGCGTTCGGAATTGGAAGAGCGACTTCGCCACATCGCCAGCCAACAAGAGCAGCCCGACCTTGCGCGCCTTGCAGGGAAATTGCTGGAATATCTGCCTTCATTAGCTTTGGTGAAGGATCAACCGACTTTCTTAGAACGGGCAATGGTTTGGTGGCAGGGGATTGAAAACCGGTGGTTTACCCGTTCGCGGTTCAAGGCAGTTTTAACTGGGGGTTTATTCGCTCTGGGCGTCAGCGCCTTATGGAGGATGACATCTTCTCTACCCCTGAGTTCGACCGCCGCGCTTTTGGAACGAAGTTTAGCCGCCCTGGTGTACACTGGACGGGTAAAGAATTCCACCGGTTTGATCTGGTTTATGGCACGCCTGGGCCTGGAAACAACTGTGGGAGCCCTCCTGCTGCTGGCAGCCTTTTTGATGGTCTTTAACCGGGAAAAGCCGGCAATTTCCTATGGAATCGCCAGCCTGCTGCTAGCTTTGACAACTGTGAACTTGCTGGTCTTTTATTTCGATCAATTTTCTACGATCTTAACCGCCGCAATCCAATTTTCCCTCCTGCTTGGATTGGTCTATTACCGCCGGCGGTATCTCATCCGCTAAAAACCGCATCTTTCCGCAGAACCTCATGAGCCTGGATGTTACGCGTCCGTCCTTTCACGACCACAGGGCCAACACGGCGCGTAGAAAATTGACCCACGATGGCTGCCATTGTCGCTGGCCCTATTAGCAGCCGGTTCGGGCGCGCCATCGCCTGCAAACCAGCGGCAACATTCACGGTATCGCCCAATACCGTTAATTCTACCCGCTGTTTGGTGCCTACATACCCCGCCACAACTTCGCCGGTATTGACTCCTACGCCGATATACAGGCGATCGTTCATTTCCTGCGATAGCGCGTCCATCAGGGCTAACATCTGCAGTCCGGCTTCCACTGCCCTTTGCTCATGATTGGTGGTATCACCGCTCATGCCAAACAGCGCCATCACCCCATCTCCCAGGTATTTGTCAACCATCCCCCCAAATTGGAAGACGATGTTGGTCATTTCCTGGTAATATCGGCTCAGCGTTTCGCCAAAACGTTTCGGTCCCATCCGCTCTGCCATGCCTGTCGAATCAGCAATATCAGCGAACACCACGGTCACACGATGTTCCGCCAGATCAGGTAAAGCGCCGGCGGTCTGTAAATTTTGGAAGATGAAATCGGCCTCAGCCGGCGAGACAAAACGCTGAAGCAGTTGGCGCACTCGCTGCTCTTCTCGAATACGTTCCATCAAATGCATACGCTGGATGGTCAGAGCCGCCTGGTGGCTGATGGCGACCGCCAATTGAAAATCGCGCTGGTCGAAAGGTCGTTTTTCAGGATCGGTTTTATACATATAGACCAATCCGAGCACCTTATCCCCAGACAGGATTGGAACGCACAGCACCGACCGTACCCTCAGTAGAAAAGCGCTCTCCCGCAATATTCCTTTTTGTGAGGCGATATCCGGGATGTTGACGGCAGCGCGGTTATCAATCGCCGTGCGGGCGATCGAAGTTGGAAAACCGAGCTCTTTCAGCCGGTCAAATTGTTCCGCCAGGATCACTTCGCAGCGGTCTGCCCCCAACGCACGCTGCATTAATTCAGAAACCTCGTGCAGAGCGGTCTCGATATCCATGACGGTGTTCAGCTTGCGGGCTGCTTCATACATCAATACAGCATGAGTATCGATATATTCCAGCACAACATCTCGAGTTAAGATCTGGGTACCGCCGCGCAGACTATCTGAGCCTTCCCCAGGAACGCGGTGTTGTGCATGGATGACATGTTCTCCAATCCGGATTACATCGTTGTGAGCTAAGTGGCAGGTAGCTTCGAGACGCTCGTGATTGACATAAGTGCCGTTCGTGCTGCCCAGGTCGCGTAATTGCAGGCCATCGGCCTCCTCATCGTAAAGAAATTCGGCGTGCACTCGCGAAGCGGACAGATCGAGGATCACAATATCATTTTCGGGTCGCCGTCCAATCGTCGTCGTTTCAGACGCGATGCTGTACTCACGCGGCTCGCCTTCCATGGATCGTATGCTAAGAGTCCACACAGAGATTCTCTCCCTTTACATAGCCCTCGATTAAGTCTAAGTCAGAAAACCCTACCGGTCAAGTATCGAAAATGATAGTATCGAAAATGATAGGAAAAATCCACTGACTTGTTATCCTAACAAGATTGGCAGTTGCAAAATTGTACGCAGCAGGCTTTTTACCAAATTGCAGTGTTAAAATGTTTTAGAATTGTTGATCCACTGGATTCTGGAGATCCCTTATGGTGGAAGATTTATCCCTGAAGCAATTGCTCGCTGAACCGCAATCGATGGATGACTTGCACATCCCAACGAATATCGTCATCGACCTGATTTTACGACTGTTATTCAACGAGGGTAATGTCGCATTAAGCCGTTTCATCGAGGTGCTTAAAATTTCCAGTCGTATTATCGATGACACCATGCTCTGGTTGCAAAGAGAACACCTGGTAGAAGTATCCAAAGCTAATACGGAGCTTGGCCGGCTCGCTTATGTTTATACCCTGACGGAGGCTGGAACCCAGCGCGCTCGTGATGCGATGGAGCGCAGTTTATATGTCGGCCCCGTGCCTGTGCCCATCACGTATTACAATCGCGGAATCGAACTGCAAACTCAAAACCGGCGGAAAATAAGCGCCACCCAGGTAAATGAGGCCCTTAAAATCCTGGTGTTGCCGGCCAATTTTCACCGTCGCATCGGTCCAGCGATAAACTCCAGTCCGTCCCTGTTTTTGTACGGCCCTCCGGGAAACGGAAAAACCACGATTGCCGAAGCGATCTCTCGCTTGATCGCAGGGATAGAGCCCATATGGATCCCTTATGCGCTGACGGTCGGTGGGCACATCATTCAGATCCATGACCGTCTGGTCCACAAGTCAATCCCGCTGGAGGGAGGCCGGAGTGCGGATCTTGGGCGGATTGACCAACGTTGGGCGCTGTTCAAACGTCCTTCTGTCATGGTCGGTGGCGAGCTGAAAATGGATGCCCTCGATCTCCGTTATGATCCGGTAGCAAAAATTTATGAAGCTCCCCTGCAGCTCAAAGCCAATGGCGGCATGTTTCTGATCGACGATTTTGGGCGGCAGCAAATCCGCCCCGGCGATTTACTTAACCGCTGGATTGTGCCATTGGAGAGCGAAGTGGATTACCTGCGCTTACATTCCGGTCAAACCTTGATCGTACCTTTTCGGATGCTAATAGTATTCAGCACCAACCTGGATCCCAACGATTTGGTGGATGATGCCTTTCTACGGCGTATCCAGATGAAAGTCAATGTTGAAGCACCGGATGAGAAAAATTTCTACCAGATTTTCATGCTGATGTGCAAATTCTACAGCATTCCTTTCGATAAGGACGCTTTCCTCTACCTGCTCCAGAACTGGTATCGCCAACCAGGTCGCACCATGCAAGCTGTACACCCCCGCGATCTGCTGAGGACCATTCTCGCCTTGTGTGAGTACGAGGGGGTTTCTGCAAGGCTAACACCCGAATTGATCGATGAGGCGTGTCGTTCGTATTTCGTCTCGTAGGCTTGGGATCAACATTGGCGCCAGCAACAATGCAGGATCAAATTTATACGCCTCCTGTTCGAAAAACATCCCTGATGCGGAGGATTTTACGCAAACTGGGTCTGTTCTGGACCACGGTCATCCTTACACTAACATCCATTGCATTTTCCCTCCTCCTGACAAATTTAGTCACCCTAGGGGTGGATCGAGAACTGGCAAGTGCTACGGGCAACACGATTGCTTTCGTCGTGCCCGCAATCCTGGCGCCCTCGCTTGGAGCCTTGAACCTACGCCTGCTTTTCCATCTGGATACTGCCGAAGAGCACCTGCGACTTCTTTCAGTACGAGACGATCTAACCGGCGCGGCAAACCGGCGGCAATTCATCCTTCAAGCCCAACAGGAGATCGAACGCGCCAATCGTTATGGCACCGTTTTTTCCATAGCCTTTATGGATATCGATGATTTCAAGGATGTCAACGATACCTACGGTCATTTGGCTGGCGATCAGGTCTTATCACACCTGGCGCAAATTGGGATGCAAAATGTGCGCACGGTGGATACTTTCGCACGTTATGCCGGGGATGAGTTTGTAGTTTTGATGCCAGAAACCCAGAGCCAACGCGCCTGGGACTGCGTCGAGCGGATGCGCGCCATCGTTTCTTCTCAGCCGGTTAATTATGACTCGCGCGCCATCAACTACACCATCAGCGCTGGGGTCATCACCATCGATTCTCGGCTGCAAGATCTGGAAACCTTGCTCATGTACGTTGACCGGGCACTTTACAGTGCCAAGCAAATGGGCAAAAACCAGGTTAGGGTGTCCTAACCCGAGTGCCAAATCCGCTGTAAAGGATTTCTGATCCTAAAGATTTAACAATGGCAGACCTGAAACAAATCCTGCTTACCATTCGGTCGGGCGGTTTACGCTACGTCCTGGATATTGTCCACTACACCTTGATCAAAGATCGGCTGGACCGTGTGTATCACGCTGGTCGATCCCCGCAGCCCATCCAGCTTCCAGGGGGTCTGGAGCAAGCAGTACAACGAGTGGCTGGCGGGGATTTTTACTTCAAAAATGCACACCTGGAAGTGAAATTTCTCGCGCCCGATATTGTGCGCATTTCCTGGGAGCCGGGATCTCCACCGCCGCCTTACGCTCTGATTTGGTATCAGAATGTTGAACCGGAGATTGCCTATCATCAAGACCCCCAGTCCGTAACCCTGGACAGCGCGTCGCTTCGATTGGTTCTCGCTCCGGATGGAGGCGTTTCTTTTTTCTATACGGATGGTCGCTTGCTTCGCCAAGAATTACCCCCCAGGCGAGAAGGCAAAGCCTGGACAAGCAGTTTCATTCCCGCGCCCCAGGAATTCCTTTATGGGCTGGGATTGCACTCTGGACCTCTCAACTTGCGCTCTCGACCGCACAGGCTTTGGCCTTGCGATGCAGGCGGAAATTACGATGCCGGTCACGATCCTCTTTACATGCCGCTGCCGGTTTATATGGGACTTCACACCAACGGCAGTTACCTGGTTTTTTACGAAAATTCTCACCAGGCACTCTTCACTCCGGATTCCGCTCTCATGGATCGGCAGGAAGTTGAGATGCGCTTCGAAGATGGCATGCTGCGCTATTATTTCATCGCTGGTGAGCCCCATACCCTGCTGGAGCGCTTTACGTCGCTAACCGGTCGCGCCCCCCTGCCGCCTTTGTGGAGCCTGGGATACCACCAATCCCGTTGGGGTTACAAAGACGAGCAGGAAATCTGCACGATTGTTGCTGGATTCCAAGAGCACAATCTGCCCATCAGCGCAATTCACCTGGACCTCGATCATATCGATGATGGGCGCACCTTTAGCTTTCACCCAAAACGCTTCCCCGATGTTCCCGGTTTCACCCGCAGGTTAAGCGAACAAGGCATCCGCCTGGTAACCATAATCGATCCGGGTGTTAAGATGGATCCGCAGTTCGACTTGTACACCAGCGGCATGCAGTTAAACGCTTTCTGTCGCCTTCCAAATGTTCAGCCTCTGGAAGGCGTGCTTTGGGTGGGGCGCTGCTTATACCCAGATTTTACAGACCCAGCAGTGCGCGCCTGGTGGGGTAGTTTTTATCCGCGCTTGCTTCAACAAGGGGTGCGTGGCTTTTGGCACGATATGAATGAGCCCACATCCTTTGTCGCCTGGGGTGAACACACTCTGCCGCTTTCCACGCAGCACAAACTGGACGGCTCCCCGGGCGATCACCTTCAAGGGCGCAGCCTGTACGGTTTCCAGATGAATCGTTCGGGGTATGAGGCTCTGCGCAAATATTCTCCGGAGCTGCGCCCGTGGATACTCTCACGCTCTGGCTGGGTCGGCAGCCAACGATTCGCCTGGGCTTGGACTGCCGATAGCTCCACCCAATGGGAAAGCATGCGCTCGAACCTGGTCAGCACCCTCAGCCTGGGTTTATGCGGTTTCGCCTACTCTGGCCCCGATATCGGTGGTTTCAGCGGCAACCCAACTGCAGAACTTTATTTGCGCTGGTTTCAGATGTCGGCATTCATGCCATTCTTTCGTACCCACTGTTCCATAGGTATGGCGCCGCGCGAGCCTTGGGTCTTTGGCGAACCGTACACCAGCATGATCCGCGGCATTTTAAACCTGCGTTACCGGCTTCTACCATATTTTTATACCCTGGCTTGGGAACATACCCAGAACGGCGCGCCGATTGTGCGCCCCCTATTTTGGCTGGATTGGCAGGCTTCTCAACTGTGGGATGCAGATGATGCCTTCTTATTGGGGAATGCCTTGCTGGTTGCCCCGGCCTTCGAGCCGGGGGCTAATAAGCGGGTGGTCGTCCTCCCGTCAGGAGAATGGTTTGATTTTTGGAGCGACGCGCCTCTGACGCCGGTAGATTCGCCCACAACCACAATTCAACTCGCTGCGCCCCTTGAGCGCATCCCGATTTTGGTGCGGGCTGGTTCTATTCTGCCGATGTATGAAGAAGAATTTCGTCCAGGTGTTAACCAGCAGCAGGGTGCTACACTGAGTTTGCACCTGTATCCCGCTCATTCCCCACGATCTGGATACGGAACGCTATACAGCGATGCCGGCGATGGTTACGGTCCCAGCCGCCTCGATTCTTTCACCTTGACCTGGGAGGGCGAACGCCTGCTGCTAGTTTGGGAAACTCAGGGGGAATATCCCTTCCCCTACGGAAATCTGGCATTGCACTTGCACGGGTATACGATTAAACAGGCCTGGGTGGATGGTGAATATTTTCCGGTTGAGAATTTACTGCGGATTACTCAGAAATTCGAACGTCTCCTGATTGAAATAGGATAAAATACCTGCAGACTGGAGAGCAACTCATGACTTCTAAGCATGCAATTGTGCAGGAAAAAGTCTCCCAGGCAATCAATATTCTGGAAGAGACCGGCATTGATATGTGGTTGACCTTTGTCCGTGAGACCAGCGCATCAGGGGACCCGGTTTTGCCGCTGATCTATGGGCATAATCTCACCTGGCAAAGCGCATTGATCATCACCCGCGCCGGCGAGCGCATAGCGATCGTGGGGCGTTTCGAGACGGAAACTGCCCAGCGTACTGGCGCCTATGAAACCGTCCTTCCCTACGATCAAGGAATTAGCGCGGTTTTACAGAAAACCTTACAGCATCTGAACCCGGCTGGCATCGCCATCAACTATTCCGTAAATGATGTGCTGGCGGATGGCCTCTCCCATGGTCTTTACCAGGTTTTGATCGGCTACTTGCAAGGAACTCCCTATGTTCAACACCTGGTTTCGGCGGAAAAAATTATCGCTGCCTTGCGCGGGAGAAAAACCCAGGGAGAAATCCAGCGGATGCGCGCAGCCATTGCCGTCACCGAGCAAATTTATGCCGAGACGTTCGACTTCGCCCAAACCGGTATGAGCGAGATCCAAATCAGCGATTTCATGCATGCTCGTCTCGCCCAGCTTGGCCTGGAGACGGCCTGGGATTACGGCGAATGCCCCATCGTCAATGCTGGCCCCGAATCTGCTTCGGGGCATGTCGGGCCGACCCGTCTCAAGATTCAAAATGGTCAGTTGTTGCATATCGATTTTGGAGTACGCAAAAACGATTATTGCTCCGATATCCAGCGAATGGCGTATTTCCTTCATCCAGGAGAAACCTGCCCGCCTGAGCCGGTTCAACGCGGATTTGATACCGTTGTGCAAGCCATCCAGGCCTGCGTGGCTGCCATCCGCCCCGGCGTGCTGGGGAAAGACGTGGATGCCGTTGCTCGCGGCATTGTCACCCAAACTGGCTATCCCGAATATATGCATGGTACCGGTCATCATTTGGGGCGCCTGGCCCATGATGGCGCCGGACTGATTGGCCCTGAGTGGGAGCGTTACGGTGATACCCCGAACTACCCTTTGGAAGTCGGGCACGTTTACACCATTGAGCCGAGCTTGTTCGTCCCCGGTTATGGGCTGATCGGAGTGGAAGAGGTGATTATGGTGACCCCGGATGGCGCCGAATTCCTCAGCCATCCCCAAACGGAGCTGATTCTCCGTTAGTCAGGTCAATACCCATCCCGGTTGACATTAACCGGTGCGGCCCCTTGCATGGTGCGCCGCACCGGTCTGTTTTTTTACCTTCTAACGGCTGCAATTCGCCCTGGGGGAAATGGGTGAACGTTCGCCTATGCCATTCTTTTTTGGATGTACAATATTAAGAAATGGAAGTTACGCAATTCAAGGGGGAAGTGGGGTTGTTTTGGAGGGCGTAGCCCTCCAAAACAACCCCGCCCTCCCACCACTGCGTGAGTCCTGAAGACAATCTATGCCGTGGGTCGGAGGGGACTCAATAGTCTATTCTATAATAAGATCAAAACCAAATTCGGGAACAAAAAAAAGGAGATATCAATGGAATTCGCAAACCTCGGTCGTACAGGGCTTAAAGTGAGCCGCCTGTGCCTGGGCACAATGAATTTTGGACCCCACACCAGTGAAGCGGACAGCTTTGTCATCATGGACCGCGCCTTGGAATTAGGATTGAACTTTTTTGATACCGCCAACGTCTATGGCTGGAAGATGGGTGAAGGTGTGACCGAGCAAATCGTCGGGCGTTGGTTAGCTCAAGGTGGAGGACGTCGCGAGAAGATCGTTCTGGCGACCAAAGTGTTTGGGCGCATGGGCGAAGGTCTCAATGAACGCCGTTTATCCGCCTTCCATATCCGCCAGGCGGTGGAGGGCAGCCTGCGCCGTATGCAGACTGACCACATCGACCTGTACCAGATGCACCACATCGACCGGGAATCTCCCTGGGAAGAGGTCTGGCAGGCAATGGAAGTGCTGGTGCAGCAAGGTAAAGTCATTTACGTTGGCAGCAGTAATTTTGCTGCGCTGCACATCGCCCAGGCGCAGTGCGCTGCCGAGAAACGCAACTTCATGGGTCTGGTCTGTGAGCAGAGTTTATACAATTTACGCGATCGCATGATCGAATTGGAAGTGATTCCCGCCTGCCGCGAATATGGTCTCGGGTTAATCCCCTGGAGCCCCCTGGCGGGAGGCATGTTGGGCGGCGCGCTGGAGAAATACACGCGTGGGCGCCGCGCCTCCAAAGACCAGCAGAAAGACATCGAAAAGTATCACAACCAATTACAATCCTATGAGACGCTGTGTAAAGAGATGGGAGAAAGACCTGCCGATGTCGCCCTCGCCTGGCTGCTGCACAATCCTGCGGTGACTTCGCCCATTATCGGACCGCGCACAATCGACCAGCTGCAAGGCAGCTTGCGCGCATTAGAGATCAAGTTCAAGAAGGACGTGTTGAAGAAATTGGATGAGATTTGGCCTGGGCCAGGTGGAGAAGCGCCAGAAGCTTACGCCTGGTAGTCTGCCGGCCTCCCATTCCGGAGAGATCCGGATAGCATATGAACCCGCTCGGAGGGGAGCCATGGTGCGTAAATTCGCTTTTTTCATCGTTTTGATACTGGCGATGCTGTCGTGTAGCTTGTTCCCACAGGCTACTTCTACTCCACCTGCAATCTCTGGGGAAGACCAGGTCTCCTCTCCGGGGGGTGATGCGCAAATACAGGCTCAAGCCAGCGCCACGCCCCGCCCGGTTGTCACGGCTACACCGGTGGTAGCGCACATCGATACAGCCTTACCGCTGGATCAATATTTGCCATCTGCGCCTTTTGTCGTCACTTTCGATCAGCCAATGGACACTGCCAGCGCCCAGCCAGTTCTCTACACCTACCCCTGGGTGGATGGAGAATTGGCCTGGAGTGAGGATAATACGCGCCTGAGCTTCACCCCGCGCAGTGGCTTTATCCCCGAACGCGATTATCAGATCGTGCTGAATGATGATTTGAAAAGCGTCGCGGGGGGGAGTCTGAAAGAAAAGGCCCTGTGGGAACTGCGCGCTCTACCCGCTCCGCGCGTGCTGGAGCATTCACCGGATGCCACCCGCCTGCTCGATCGTCATCCCGAGATTCGCATTACCTTTGACAGCCAGATGACCTCGGAAAGCCTGGAGAAAGCATTCGCCATTCAACCAGCGCTGCCGCATACCCTGGTTGTGGACGAGAAAACGGTGACGGTGCAATTGGATCAAGCCCTGACGCCTGGGGTTCGCTACCATTTCACCCTGGATTCCAACGCCAAGGATACACGCGGCGTTCCATTATCGACAGAATATCGATGGGAGTACAGCCTGCCCAATTTGGTGGAATCGGTCACCACGGATTCATATTACCAGGGGCCAGATCGTATTGTGCTGAATCTGAATTATGCCCTTCGCCAGGACGACCCTCAAAGCCTGCTCAGCCTATCACCGGCTGTGGATGGGGAATGGATCTGGTTAAGCGACACTCAACTGGCATTTCGTTCTGAGCAGCCGCCCTCCTCACTTCAGACCTACACAGTCCGTTTCCAGGATGAATTAGTCGATAGTCACGACGATATTTTGCTGGTCAAGAACGATTTTACAATCACGCCTCCCCCTCCCATCATCGAACATTTTCCCTTGGCAGATAGCTATGCCGAACTGCCTGCCAACATTACCATTTTCTTCGGAGTGCCCATGGATCGCGCCAGCACCCAGGCTGCTTTACGCATCGAGCCCCAGGTTGCCGGCAGCTTTACCTGGGAAGGCAGTCTATTGACTTTTATCCCCACCTCAGGTCTTGCCTCCAACACTCAATACACCGTCACCCTGGGGACCGACGCCTTGGGCGAGGATGGCGAACCAGTGCTGCTCGAGCCTTATCAGTGGAGGTTTCGCAGCGGCTATTACTATAATTACTCGGGGGTCAGCTTTGGCGAATATGGTCCCAATCTCCAAGTGGTCGATTTTGACGGGCGACGCGCTGTGCAATTTGTCAATTGGGGAGATAACACATCCGTCCGCTTCGAGCTCTTTCGATTGACCCTGGAGCAGTTTCTGGAGCGCTACTCTTCTGGATTTCGCGGCGTGGCAGGCTTTCAGCGAGGCCCGATCAGCACCGAGGGCGCCGCATCTGTCCGCCATTGGACTCAAAATGTCAGCCAGCGCGGCGCCGGTTGGGATGGTCATATCTACGAAACGACAATTCCAGAAGAACTAGAAGCGGGGTTATATATATTAAATCTTCAAGGGATTAATAACAGTGATCAGCTATTGCTGGTGCTTACCCGCAATACATTGATGGTCAAGCAGGCTGAGGGACAAATATCCACCTGGTTGACCGATATTAACGGCGGTAGCCGCCCCGGGGCATCGGTGGGGATTTATGCTCGCGATGGTGAGCGTCTGGTCCAGGGTCGTGCGGACGAGAACGGCATCTTTACTGCCAAAGTAGGTCGTGATCCTAAACCCCTCATCGTTGTCGCTCTGGAAAACGAACAAATCACCGGACGCGATATTCCAGGGACTGACGTTACCATCAGCGGGTTGGGGAATGAGTTCCGCTCTTCCAGGGCCAATCAATGGTGGGGATGGTGGCAACCGACGCCAAAGGCTACAGATTTTGCATCCTATACCTATACGGACCGGCCTATCTATAAACCCGGTCAGACTGTTTATTTTAAATCCATCCTTCGCCAGGACGAAGATGCCGAGCTGAGCACTCTGCCGGAAGGCACACCTGTCACCGTGCGGGTGCGGGATGCACGCGATAACATCGTCCAGACGTATGAGCTTGTCACCAATGCATTTGGCACGGTAAACAGTGAATTCCAGATTGCACAGGGGGCAATGCTTGGGAAATATGCGCTGGAAGTGCTTTACAACGGGGAATCGCGCCGCCAACTCTTTAAAGTTCAGGATTATCGCAAACCGGATTTCCAGGTGTCCATCAGCACCGATGCTCCCAGCTATGTGGATGGCGATCGCGCCCAGGTGACCATCGATACCCAATACTTCTTCGGGCAACCCGTCGCAGGCGCCAGCCTGAGCATCCGCCATTATTACCTGGAGCAGTATTACACCTGGTGGGGCGATGAACTCGCCACCCAACCCGAATATACCTGGTATCCACAGGGCGAGGAATCGAGCGGTGTTAGCGATGAAAATGGCCATTTTGTTTATAATTTCGTCCCTGCACCTGGCTATGACAACACCGATCGTTATACCCCCAACAGCTTGCGAAAGTCGTCTTTCGGGTTGGAGGTCACGGTGGACGATGGCAGCCACCAAACCGTGAGCGCTTTCACCATATACAATGTATATAACTCCTCTGAGCAAATCAGCCTGGACGCGGGTGGTTTCCTCAAGGAGCCCAATCAGGCTTTCACCGTGCGCGGCGCTGTCAAAACCATCTTTGATCAACCAGTGAGCGACCGCGCCCTGATCCTGGAAGTGCGCCAGTACGACCGCAACTCTTACGATTTTGACACCGTAGTACAAAGCCTGAACCTGACAACCGACGACCAGGGGGCATTCGAGAACTCAATAACCATCGCCCAAAGCGGCTACTTCCAGCTGCGTTTAAGCGGCAACGATTCTGCCGGGCATCCCATGTTTGTAAAAGACTGGATCTACGCCGTACGTCCAGGCTCGAGCTGGGTCGGCGACTATATCGAAGACCTGCGCATCACTGCTGATCAGGCCCAGTATACTCCTGGCGACACCGCTACCCTGATTATCGAGTCCAGTTTCAGCGGGCCAGCCTTGCTCACCTTCGAGCGTGGCAGCACCCGCCGGGCTCAGCCAGTCACGCTCACTTCGCCTCTGACCCTGGTGGAAGTGCCCATCGAAGCCGGCGATGCCCCGAATATCTTTGTGGTTGTCAACGCCTGGCGCGCCCAACAGGGCAAACTCGACGAAAACACCTATGCTAATCTGCCAGACAGCAACTTACGCAGCGCTCTGATCGAGCTGGAAGTGCCCGTCAAGGATAAAAACCTGGAGGTCACCCTCGCCCCTGGGCAAGAATCATACGCCCCGCGCCAGACAGCCAGCTTTACCGTGCGGGTCAGGGATGAGCAAGGCAGACCGGTTGTGGCGGAAGTTTCCCTGGCATTGGTGGATGAAGCCATCTTCAGCCTGAGTGAGGAGCTATCTGGCCCCATCTTCGAAGCATTTTACTCTCCGCGCGATCATATCGTCCGCACATATGATACGATGGCGCCCACCCGCGAGCTGATGGCAGGCGGGCGCGGCGGTGGCGGCGGTGACGGGGAATCCACCGGGCCGCGCAGCGATTTTCCAGATACTGCCGCCTGGTTCCCCGTGATCCAAACCGATGCCAATGGTGAGGCTGTCATCAACGTCGATCTGCCCGACAGCCTGACAAGCTGGCGCTTAACCGCCAAAGCCATCAGCGCCGATCACCAGGTTGGTGAAGCTTATATCAATGTCCTCACCCGCCAGGAAATCGTGGTGAGACCCTTCTTACCACGCACCCTCACCGAAGGCGATCGGGTCGATATCTCAGCTGCTCTTCACAATTACGCTGCCACATCTGCCGAGCTCGATGTTTGGTTCGCCATCCGGGGGGTTGAAGTCCAGTTCCAACAAGGGGTGACCCAAACCATCCGCTTGGAGCCTGGCGAGGTGCGCATCGTCGGCTGGCCGGTCACTTTCATCAGCCCTGGCGAAGCCCGGGTTACCGTGCGCGCCCGCTCGAAGGCTGAGAATCTCATTGGTGATGCCATTCTCCTGGCTCTACCCGTACAAGCCTTGGCGGTTCCGGATATCACCAACCAGATCGGTGAGGTCGATGGAGATTTATCCACAGTCTTGGTGGTGCCGGACGGAGTCTTGGGACTCAGCACCATTAAAATTCAGGTCAGCCGTTCCATCGCCGGCAGCCTGCTGAATGGCCTGGAATATCTCACCGGTTATCCTTATGGCTGCGTGGAGCAGACCATGAGCCGAGCTTTGCCCAATGCCGTGGTGGGCCGGGCGCTCAACCAGCTCGGGATGAGCAACCCCGGCTTACAGGCCGAGCTGCCCGCCCTGATCAACGCCGGTTTGCAGCGCCTGTACGGCTACCAGCACAACGATGGCGGCTGGGGATGGTGGTTCGACGACCAGACCCACGATTACCAGACCGCCTGGGTGGTATTTGGTCTTTCGGTCACATCCCAGGCAGGCTATGAGGTGGATCCCCAGGTCATCCGCCGCGGCGCAGATTGGCTGCGCACCAACCTGCAAGGCATGGATATCCGCACCCGCGCTTATGCTCTTTACAGCCTGGCGATTGCCGGATACGGCGACCTGCCTGCCACCCAGGAATTGGCTGAGCAGGTGGTCGAATTGGATACCTTCAGCCAGGCGAGCCTGGCCCTCGCCCTCCACAGCCTGGGAGCAACCGAAGAGGCCAGCTCGATCCTGGATCTGTTAGCCGAATCCGCTACGCAGCGCGATGGACTGGTTTATTGGCCCAATCCTAACGAAGACGGGCATTATTATGAGAAAACTATGTCCTCTTCCGTACGCAGCACAGCCATGGCGCTGGATGCCTTCGTCCTGATTGCCCCCGGGCACGCCTTGGAAGGCGGCATCGTGCGCTGGCTGATGGGGCAGCGCCGCCTGGATGGATGGGGCTCTACCAATGAGACCTCTTACACGATCCTGGCCCTCACGGACCACTTAAAAACCCTGGAGGCCGCCACCGCACAGACGCCGTATACTATCGTGCTTAACGGGCAATCCATCGCCAGTGGCATATTTGGCCCTGGAGAACCCACTATTACCCTGGAGCTGCCCATCACTCAGATGAACGTGGGCGCCAACAATCTGGAAATGCGCCAGGAGGGCAGCACGCGCCTGTTCTATACCATCACCAACCGTATGCTCTTTTCTCAGGCGGAGATCGAAGCCGCCGGCGCTGTAGCCATCCAGCGCTCCTACCTGGACCCTATCACGGATCAATCGGTCAGCAGCGTTACCGCTGGCGAGCTGGTCAAGGTGGTTCTGCGCGTCAAACTGCCGGATAAGGGTTTCTTCATCATAGTGGAAGATAAACTCCCTGGAGGTCTGGAGGCGCTCAACGAAGCGCTGAACATCACCAGCCACGAACAGACGCTTTACAACGAAGAACCCCACTATTATTGGCAGGAATATGGGTACAACAACAAGGAGGTGCACCCCGACCGGGTGAGCTTCTTTATCACCGAAATGGATAGCTCCGAGCGCACCCTGACCTACCTGGCGCGCGCTACCCGCACCGGGGTTTTTGTCGCCATGCCCGCTGAGGTCTCCGCCATGTACGACGCCACCTTGTGGGGCCGCTCGGCAAGCCACGCCCTGGAAGTGGTACCCTCGGAATAAAATTAGCATTCCCGGTTAGCCCGCAGATAACTGCGGGCTAACACAATAGTTTTTAGCTGCCGGCAGTTGCACTGCCGGCATTTTTGATATACACTACCCGTATAGTTCGATATCTCTTTGCGCAGTCTAAGAACGTATCCGAAAATTCGGGAGAGTGGGGTGTGTGGCGGCGCCTTGCGCCGCTACACACCCCAACCACCTTTATTTTTCGGATAGATACTAAGGTGGGATTATCCTTTGGGAGAATTGAATCATGCAAGAGGTTCAGTCCATAACCAGTGATTTACGCAATTTATTCGCCCGAGCCGCTTTAATCAGTCGCGCCGCGGGAGACCCAGACGATCTATCCTTCAGCGCGGTCCTGATTGCCTTCCTGATCTCCAACAATCCGGTTTCGGATTGGTTTAAACAATATGCTCTGGAGCAGCAATCTGGTATTCGCATCGATGCCTTCCTTGCAGTACGCAAATTGGATCGCAGCAACCTTGTCGAACTCGCCCGCCGCCCGGTGAGTGATGAATTGCTCGAAGTAGAAAAGCTCTCCACCTCGCCCTCCATCGAAAGGATCATAAAGAATGCGCGCGGACTTCAGTCTGCTTTTGTTATGAGCACGGAATCAGAGATCGTAGGCGATGTTGGGCCTTTAGATGTTCGCCATGTGATGGGTGCATATATCTACAAACCCGCTGGGCACGAGGATGACCTGAAGACGTGGAATTTCAACCGTCCCCATTGGTCAAACTCCTTCCTGGAGCTGATCAACCGTCTGCACCCTACTGAGTTACCGGGTTGGGTTCAGGAGCACCGCCGCGCTTTTCATCAGGATCCGGAAATATTGAGCGCCGAAATCGTCCCAGAGGATCGCATCGGAGGCGATGTAGTCAAAATTGAAGGAGAAGGCGTTGTAGTTCATGTAGCGGATAGCGTTATCGCCGGTGATATAAACTCAGGAGGAAAAACCACAAAGATAGGGCAAGTTGAACCCCCGCCGACACGAGAACAACAACAGCCGCCTCAGCCGCCGCCCACCCCGGCGCCGACCCCTCCGGTGCCCGAAGGCGAGGGCCCCTCACCCCACATCGCCACCGACCGCTGGACTGTGGAGGATGCCCTCGGTTATCGCTCCTATGCTTACGCCATCTACCGCTTTATCACCCACGAGAACACCAGCCCCCCGCTTACCGTCAGCATTCAGGCTCCCTGGGGAGGTGGCAAGACTTCTCTGATGCGTATGGTGCAGTCCTACCTGGACCCTGAATCCCCCGACCAGATAACCAAAAGCTCTCCCGAGGAAGCTGCCCAAAAATCTGCTCCCCGGCTGAGTGCGTCACCGGCGGGAGATCAGGAAGCGCCAGCTCCCGAAGAGGCCACTTCGCCGCTTCCAACCGGCGAGATGACCCTGGACGAACTTTTGGGTGAGATCGACGAATGGATCCAGAAGCGTACCAAGCAAAGGCTGCCTGAAATCGTTCTCGATTCCGTCCCGGATCAAGCCCGCTATCCGCGCCGCCTGACCGTCTGGTTTAATGCCTGGAAATACGAAAGCACCAATCAAGTTTGGGCAGGTCTGGCAGACGCGATCTTACAGCAGGTGGCATCCCGCCTTGAGCCTGCCGAGCGGGAAAAATTCTGGTTTCGCCTTAACCTCAAACGCATCGACACCGATAAACTGCGCGTCCAGGTCTACCAACGCATTTTCAACACTTTTTGGCAGAAGTCGCTTCCCTGGATATGGGGGTCAGGCGTGGCGCTGGTCGCTTTCCTCCTGGCAGCGCTGGGCGGCTGGATGTCGCAGATCGCCGCGCTGCGCAACCTGGGCGCCTTGGGTTTCATCTTCTCCGCATTGGGAAGCGGTTTGATCCTCTTTTCACGCTATCTGGAAACAGATCAGGCCGCCAAAAAGGAGCCCGCCTCGGTCAGCCTCGGAGAATACCTCACGGTTCCCGACTATCGCTCCCAGCTCAGTTTCATTCACCAGGTAGATAAGGACCTGCGCGATGTCTTTGCCTGCATCCCGGAGAATTATCTGCCGATCGTCATCTTTGTCGATGACCTGGATCGCTGCTCTCCAGAAAAGGTGGCTGAAGTTGTGGAGGGCGTCAACCTGTTCCTGGCAGGAGATTTTCCCGTGTGCATGTTTGTCCTGGGGATGGACCCGGAAATGGTAGCTGCCGCCCTGGAAGCCGCCCATGAAAAAATGATCGCCCGCCTGCCCAAGGACGCCAGCACGCCTGTCGGCTGGCGTTTCATGGATAAATTCGTACAGCTGCCTTTTGTCATTCCCCCGCCTACTCCCAAAGACCTGGAAGGCTATACCGAAGCCTTGTTCAGCGTCAGCCAAAAGGCTAAGTTTGATCCCGACCTGCGCCGTTTAATCCATCAGTTAACTCAGTCAACCGCCAGCGATGAGGCTTTACCCACTGAAGCCGAGCACTTGATCGCGACCAATCAAGTCTCACCGGAGAACGCAGAAATTGTCCGCAAACAAATAAAAGACGTGCTCGCCATCAAGCAGCAAGAAAAGCTGCTGGATGTGGGCATCGCTTCATTCAACGACCAGGATGAAGAAATCCGCGCTCAGATTCGCAAAGCTGCTACCTCCTTTTCGCATAATCCGCGCGAGTTAAAGCGCTTCATCAATGCGATGCGCTTTAATTATTATCTGCTGTGGACCTGTGTGGTGCGTGGCTACGGGCAGGAGATCACCCTGGACCAGCTCCAGCGTTGGGTGGTGCTTTCGATGAAATGGCCCGAAGTGGTGCGTTGGGTCCGGCGCAGCGGTGGGCGCGAAGGGCCAGCCGGCAGCTCAGGTCAGGCAGGCAACGGTCGCTTGTGCATGCTCGAAACTTTGGGGAAAGATTCGAGCAACTTCCAGGATTGGCAGAAAAATGCTCAAGCCAGGCTTGAGCTTGACCCGAATAGCGCTCGCTGGTTGCACGATGAGGATCTGCACCAGTTTTTTAGAGCTGAGAGCAGCTTCCCCGATGGACAGCGCCTGTCCGACGCCGCCGGGAAAGGCCTGTGGTGACCGCCAGGGCGCTGATATAATACATCCGTTATGACAGTACCCGGCTTTGAAGATTCCCCTTTGTCCGAAGCTGAGACGCTGTCGGGCAGTGCTCGCCTGCGTTCGCTCACCCGTCTGGCGATTGGCGGTGTGGAGATCGGTGCGGGTGAGCTGCAAGACCCGGTGCGGGCAGGCGTTTCAACTCTGGGGCGCATGGAGCGTTGGGCAGCCCGTCCAGATGTACACTTGGTGAAGGAAGAAATTAACCGGGTAGCAGGGCTACCCCCATCAAAGCATGACAACCTCTTACCGCCATCCGACCAGTCTTCCTCTTCGCCTGATCTCTAAATTTATCCGCACGGTGCTGCACACACCCCTGGGGATTGCCTTGTTGGGAGTGAGCAAGTTCTTTTATCCGCGCAAGGATGGAGATTGGGTGGAGGTGGTGCGCTTCGAGCTGCCGCTCGCCCGCCTTGCGCCGCAGTTTGCCGGGCTGCGCCTCGTTCAAATCAGCGATATCCACATCGGCACCTGGATGACGCGCAGCCTGCTTGCTGAAGCGGTGGAGCGCGTAAACGCAGAAAATCCCGATATCGTAGCGATCACCGGTGATTTTGTCACCTATGACGCCCCGCGCTTTGCTCGCGATCTCGCCGAAGAGCTAGCGTGCCTGGCGCCTCGTTATGCCACCCTGGCAGTACTGGGAAACCATGACCACTGGAGTGGGGCTGAGACGCTGCGGCGTATATTTGCGGATTCCAACATTATCGATTTAAGCAACCGGGTGTACACATTGCATCATAACGGGACCTGCCTTCATTTCGCGGGCGTGGACGATTTCATGAACGATCAGGACCGGTTGCATACCGTGTTAGAGGCTATACCCGCCGATGGGGCAGCTATCTTGTTAGTCCACGAACCCGATTTTGCCGATATCAGCGCTGCCAGCCGGCGTTTCGATTTGCAAATTTCCGGACACACCCATGGCGGTCAGGTTCTGCTGCCCTTATTGGGCGCACCCTTCTTACCCAGCTACGGTCGTAAGTACTATTCCGGTCTGTATCATGTGGATGGTATGCTGCAGTACACCAATCGCGGGTTGGGCACTGCCGAGCTGCAAGTGCGCCTCAATTGCCGTCCTGAGATCACCGTGATCACCCTGCAGCCATCTGGATCATCCTCATACAAGACACCCGAAAGAAGTGATAGTTTCTGAGAGACACCTGCTCTAGAATTAAGATGAGTATCTTTCCGATAAATAAAGGGGAGTCGGGGTGTGTGGCGGCGCTTTGCGCCGCCACACACCCCACTTTCCCGGATTTTCGGATCGATTCTTCGTGCAATTTACCACGAATGAGAACAAGGTGATGGATTATGCGTGAAGTCGCTATCATTGGGATTGGGCAAACGCCTGTAGCCGAATCCTGGGAGAAATCTCTGCGTGAAATAGCTGGGGAGGCATTGTTCGCTACCCTGGCAGATGCCGGACGTCACACTGCTGATGGACTTTTTGTAGGGAATATGCTCTCAGGGCTGCTCATCCGTCAGGAAAACCTGGGCGCGCTAATCGCTGATTGGGTGGGCATGCGCGAAGCAGAAGCCTTCAAAGTCGAAGCAGCCTGCGGCTCCGGCGCAGCCGCATTCAGGGTCGCGCTGATGGCAGTAGCCTCCGGTGAAATGGATTGCGCCATCGCCCTGGGTGTAGAAAAAATGACGGAGACCCGCGGGTCCGAAACCACTGCCGCCCTGGCAACCGCGGCCGACGCTGATTACGAAGCTGCCATGGGGGTATCCTTTGTCGCCCTGAATGCCCTGATCATGCAGCGCTACCTGCACGAATATGGTTGGAAACACACCGATTTTGCCCCATTCTCCATCAATGCGCACGCAAATGCGGTGCATAATCCGTTCGCCCGCCTGCGTGAGCCGATTAGCGAGCAAGACTACACGCAAGCTCGCATGGTCGCCGATCCGATCAATCTGCTGGATGCCTCTCCCATTGGAGATGGCGCTGCAGCCGCAGTGCTTGTGCCAGTCGAGAGCTTGACAGGCAATGGACGTGCCCGCCAATGGATAACCATTGCAGGCTCTGCATCGGCTACAGATAGCCTGGCAGTGCACGATCGCAGTGATCCCCTCTGGTTGGCAGCTGCAGAAAAATCGGCGCGCAAGGCCTATTCTCAGGCAGGCGTGGAACCCAATGACATCGATGTGTTTGAGCTGCATGACGCATTTTCTATCATGGCGGCTCTCTCCCTGGAAGCCTGCGGCTTTGCAGAGCGCGGTCAGGGACCTCGCCTGGGCCTGGAAAGCAAAATTACACCCAACGGCAGTATACCGATCGCCACACGCGGAGGGTTGAAAGCCCGCGGTCATCCGGTAGGTGCAACCGGGATGTACCAGATTGTGGAAGTTGTCCAACAGTTGCGGGGGGCAGCCGGTCTCACCCAGGTAGAAGATGCGCGTATCGGCATGGCGCAAAACATCGGCGGTTCGGGCGCTACCATCTTAACCCACATCTTAAAATTGGCGCTTTAGGGTACAATTATTTTGGTTTGGTCATTCATCATCAAAGATTAAGACCTGACCTAACCAAAAGATACTCTTCTCACCCGATGAAGAATACCCCTCGTTATTGGATTCGATTCTTTATTGAGGCCCTGACTACAGGGCTTTTTATTGCCTTGATTTGGCTGTTCGCGGGATCTATTTTTACCGGGAGAGCCCAACAAGAACCTCCCAGCCGGACGCTTATCGCGATTGGGGGCGGTTACCCGGATATCTACCCTGGCTTTGTTGAAGCCGCGATGAAGAATTCACGGGATGGGGTGGTGAATATATTGATCTTGCCAGTCCCATTCGCCAGCGATCCGCAAAACATCAGCGTGGATCAACGTCGTGAGCTCTTACAGGCTGCTGAAAATCGCCGTTTCCAGGTCGAAGAAGCCTGCAATCGGTCTGCTCCAGAGAGTATTACCTGTTCAGTTGCTTTAGCTCCCATCCTGGTGCGAGCCGATGCCACGAACCCCGAAAACCTGCAATACTTCGCCGCCAATCTCTCGGCAGTCCTCATCCTGGGAGGTGATCAGTCGATAGCCATGCAAGTCATCGGTGGAACCCCCTTGGAGCAAGCCCTCTTCCAGGCTTACGACCAGGGTGCGATCATCGCCGGCACCAATGCTGGAGGAAATATGCTTTCTCCCGCCATGATTGCCGGTTACCAATCGGGTTATACCGCCAGCAATTCGCTCGATTTTGGAGCTGTGAATGTCTGGAACACCTCCGAGCAGCACGGCCTGGTTTTTGGCCTGCAAGGCGCAGTATTGGATACACATTTCAACCAGTTTGGACGCCTGGGTCGCCTGCTCAACGCCATCAGCCTCCCAGAGAGTCCGCAGCTTGGCATAGGCGTGGATGCATACACTGGCTTTCAATCCCCTCATGGAACCGGGTTAGAAAATTTATTCGGTCTTTACAATGTAACCGTTTTGGATGCCCTTACCTACCATTCAGCCCACGCTGTCCAGTATCGAGGTCCCGGGCACACTCTAAGCCTTCGCAATGTATTAGTGCATATCCTGACACCCGGCAATTTTAGCTATGATCTGGAAACGCGTGCCTTTACTCAATTTGGCAGGTCTGGCAAACCGCTCCAACCTCCATTAAAAGCAGCACGCACCTTTGAGTCTTTACAAATTCCCACGGATGCTGGCGTCCTCTTTCTTGCTGGTGATCTCAGCTCCGACCTGGAAAATAATGCGGTTTTAGAACGATTTGTCCAACTTTCAGGCGGAGATGCCTCCCAGATACTCGTTTATGCTGATGGCTATCCAAGCGCGTTAGCTGCAGAAATGGCTGCCAACGAATTCAGCCAGGCTCTCGGAGGAAATGGGCTAGTGGTTTTTATCGATCCGGAACAACCACTGCTACCCACTCTGCCGGATGCTTCGGAATATCGCGCCATCGTGTTCATCGGGGGCGACCAATCTCGTTTGCACATCGAGCTGGCTCAAGATTGGATCAAGAGAGATTGGATGCTGGGTAAAGCCTTACTGGCAGATAACGCTGCCGCTGCCGCACTGGGACAATATTACGCCGCCCATGCCCCGAATCCCGCTGGCGGCGAGGAATTGGAACTGGCTACCCAAAAATCTTTCATCCGCGGCTATACCAACCTTCAGCCCGGATTAGCCTTGCTGCCAGTGACCATCGAACCTCAGGTCTTATCCGGTAACCGCTGGGGACGCCTGTTTTCACTGGCTTATGAACACCCAGAGTTGCTGGCTCTCGGACTCAACAGCAAAACCGGTATCGAGCTGCAACCCGAGGGAGCTGTAGTGGTGGGAGAAAACGCCGTCCTTACCCTCGATCTGCGCCAGGCCTCGCTCAGCAGTGGTACGAATGACGGCTTCGCCATCGCTAATGGTTTGTTGGATGTTTTCGCCAGTGGCGACCGGATTGCCCCACAGGTGGCTAACATCCTATCCTCCTACACACGCGCCCCCACCCCCTTCATTCCTACACCTACGCACACCCCTCCCCCTACGACCACCCCTTTTCCCCCAACCCCCGAACCTACCCACACACCGTACCCCACCAACACCCCGCGTCCTACCCCTACTCCACTGGTGGTGCCTCCCCCTTCTGATCCAGACACAACCCACTTAATGGTTTTCTTTGGAACCCTGATGGTGCTGGCGGTGATCTTCGGTATCTGGATCAACCGCAAGCGAGTTTTCTGAGAATCCTTTTGAAAAATCGGCCTGCGATTGATTTCGTTCCTTCTTTCACGTACAATAAGTGTAATAAATAACTACCCACGCTTGGTTGTTTAAGGCATACTGATGGTTGAGAGGATTCGAACGGTTCTCTCTGCAGATTCTCATTCTCCATATTGGCGTTCAAGGAGGTATTCGGGAATGTCCGAACGTAAAAAAGTAACCCTGCCCACCTTGTTCAAAAAAGTAACGAACCGGGAACCGATCACCTGGCTCACCTGCTACGACTATCCAACAGCTTACTTGCAGGAGCAGGCTGGGATCGACATGATTCTTGTAGGAGATAGCCTGGGGATGACGATGTTGGGGTACGAAAGCACCCTTCCGGTGACCATGGAAGACATGATCCGCCATTCACAGGCTGTGCGCCGCGGGGCTCCAAACGTCTTCCTGGTGGGAGATATGCCCTATATGAGCTACCAACCCAGCGTCGAGTCGGCTATCCGCAATGCGGGCCGTTTCATGGCAGAAGCCGGTTGTGACGCCATCAAGCTGGAAGGGGGCTCTGAAATGGCTGATCGCATTGCTGGTATTGTTGCAGCCGGCATCCCAGCTATCGGTCATTTAGGCCTCACTCCGCAGAGTGTCAGCGCCTTGGGCGGTTTTCGCGTTCAGGGGAAAGGCGCCATTCAAGCCAAGAAAATATTGGATAGCGCCAAGGCGCTGGAACAAGCTGGCGCCTTCATGATCCTGCTGGAGATGGTCCCCGACCGCTTATGCAAGTTAATCACCAAGCGCGCCGAGAACTGCATCATCATGGGCCTGGGATCCGGCCCGGATGCACACGGTCAGCTCCTAATATATCACGATATGTTTGGTCTCTACCCTCGCTTTAAACCGCGTATGGCAAAGATGTTCGGTAATGCTGGCGAAGTGATCTTGAACGGCCTCAAAGGCTACGTTCAGGAAGTTTCGGAGAAAACATTCCCACAGCCTGAGAACTGGTTTGGCATGTCAGATGAAGAATTTGCTGAGCTCCAAGAGATGATCGCATAACCAATCACCTGTAAGGAACCGGGGAGGACCGTCATGAACGATGAATTACGCCAATCTCTAAAAATTCCATATTCCCGCCTGGACGATATCAATGCCGTCTTGCTTGACCAGGATACGCGCGTGATCAGCGATTTTTTGGCAGTCGTTGCAAAGTATGGCACGCCCGCCGAGATCAACGCTAAAGCCCAAGAAGCGCGCCAGCTACCACGGCTTCTGGAGCGCGTGTCAGCCACTCGTCCAGAATACCTGGCAGACCTGGAGTGGTTGCAGGAACAGCGCCAGCGTGGAGCTTTCATCAGCGTCGCTGATTACCGCCGCAAAGTGCTGGGAGCCAGGGCGGCAGAGATGCGTTTTAAGGACGAATTTGCGATAACGCTCGAGATTAGCGCCTGCCAGTATTTCTCGTATATCATCGATATCGCCAGGTGCGCCATCGAAGAACAAAAACTCATGCCGGGTCGTTTCATCAAGGTCCGCAAAATGAAGGAGCAGGAAGCGGACGGCGATTTGGCTGCAATGGCTGCCGCCATGCAGATCATCGGAGCCAGCTATGTAGAGACGCTGGATACCAAGGGCACCGATGGATCGAATGTACACCTGGGAGGTCCTGCAACCATCACAGGCTATTTCGGCGGTGTCGGTGAGCCCAACCACTACCCGCTCAAATGGTTGGATGAATTCCTGTATTACTACACCACGTATGGCGTTCGCCAGGTGCTGAACATCAATCCCGGTACCGTTTTGGTGGGCTATTTGCTTCATCGGCTGGGCGTGGATATCGAGTTCAAAATCTCGGTTTACATGGGCAATGACAATCCTTATGCCGGCTTGTGGACCTTGATCGGCGCCAAGCTCTTCTCTCGAGAGGATGGCACCTCGCCTCTGATTGGCTTCAATTGGAGCAACTCTGTGAACAACGAGACCATAGAGCTCACCGCCCAATTCCGCAAAGCATTGGGCTTTGAGAAGGTGATCCGCTTCGAGCACCACATTACCGAAACCTATAAGAGCATTGTGCGCCAACCCTATAACCGGCGTGATGAGCTGGTCCAGCTTGCGGATCATGTTGCTAACATCTCCGCCAAGCACGAGGGCGGCGATCCGGAATTGGACTGTATGCGCCAGCACCCATCCGACATCCTCGATTACTTCCGGGACAAATTTGAGGTGATCGAATCTGGCGATTGGGAAAACCTGCGCCTCAACTTCCTCGACAAGTTCGAAGCCACCAATCGTACTGCCTGGGCGCTCACCGAGAATGGACTGTCCTTTATCGCCGCACAAAACCTGCATAATGGCACATGAGTCAAGGCTAGAGTCGGTCGCTGATCCCACGACTCACTGATCTTCTGACTCCGTTACCCAACTTCCTTATGAGGATCTTCCATGTCTGCTTCGCTGCTCCAAAAACTCAAGATCAAAGACACCAATCCTGGCGCTTGCATGGGAATAGATGGCTGGATCATTGACCCTCTGGGCAAAGAGCTGGTCTCGTACAATCCCACCACTGGCGAGCCCATCGCCCGGGTGATCCAGGCTACGCCGGCGACCTACGAAAAAGTGGCTGCCAGCGCCTACCAGACGTTCCTTTCATGGAGGCAGGTGCCAGCTCCCAAGCGCGGCGCGGTTGTGCGCGATCTTGGGGATGCCTTGCGCGCTCTGAAAGAACCCCTTGGGGACCTGGTCACACTGGAGATGGGCAAAATTCGCGCCGAAGGACACGGCGAAGTGCAGGAAATGATCGATATCTGCGATTTTGCTGTAGGCCTTTCCCGCCAGCTTTACGGCCTGAGTATGCACTCAGAGCGCGCCAGCCACCGCATGTATGAGCAGTGGCACCCGTTAGGTGTTATTGGTTTGATCACTTCGTTCAACTTTCCTGTGGCAGTCTGGTCGTGGAACTCTGCCATTGCGGCTGCCTGCGGCGATACCGTGATCTGGAAACCATCCTCTTATACACCTTTGACGGCTGTAGCGGTCACCCACATAACCAACCAGGTGCTGGCAGATCACGGCTTGAGCGGAATTTTCAACCTGGTGATTGGATCCGGGCGGGATGTCGGCGAGCTGCTGCTCAACGACCCGCGCATCCCGTTAGTGTCTTTTACCGGCTCCACCAGCATCGGCAGGCATGTATCTGAGGCGGTTGCCCGGCGTTTTGGGCGCGCCATCTTGGAATTGGGGGGCAACAATGCCATTCTTGTGGCAGAAGACGCGGACCTCTCGATGGCAACGCGGGCGATATTGTTTGGAGCCGTCGGCACATCCGGGCAGCGCTGCACATCCACACGGCGCATCATCATGCACAAAGATATCTCGGCTAATTTAACTCAACGTCTGGTGAATGCCTACCAGCAAGTGCGCATCGGCGACCCATTGAAGGAAGGCACTCTGATGGGCCCGTTGGTGGTCAACACCTCCGTGGAAGAGATGATGGATGCCATTACCAAAGCCAAAGCCGATGGCGGCGAAGTGGTATTCGGAGGGCGCATGCTCCCGGATCTGGGGCCTAATTTTGTGGAACCCACCATTATCAAAATGCCCGCTCAGACCGAGATCGTACAGACTGAGACCTTTGCCCCAATCCTGTATTTGCTGGAGTACAGCACCCTGGAAGAGGCGCTGACCTTACACAACGGGGTACCCCAGGGCCTCTCGAGCGCCATCTTCACCGACTCCTTGCGCAAAGCTGAAGCCTTCCTCTCGGCATATGGCTCCGACTGTGGCATTGCGAACGTCAATATTGGCACCTCCGGGGCCGAGATTGGCGGAGCGTTCGGCGGCGAAAAAGAGACCGGCGGTGGGCGCGAATCCGGCTCGGACGCCTGGAAGACTTACATGCGCAGGCAAACCAACACCATTAATTGGTCCAAAGATCTTCCGCTGGCACAGGGGATCAAATTCGGGGATTGAGCTAGCAATAAAAAACGGCGCACTTAGGTGCGCCGTTTTTTATTTTAACTTCTGAAAGACCCCTTATAGAATCGCATCCAGCATACTTGCCACCGCTAGATAAACCGGTGAATCGTTGCCTAATTCCACCAGGGGACGCCCACTGAATTCGAAGTTTGCCAGTGTGCCGTCAGCCGGGATCACGCCTAACAGGGGGATGCCCAGGGTATCGATGCGTTCGAGAAAAGCCTCAGGAAGCTCGCCCATGACACGGTTGACGATCAGGTAGGTATTTTCGATGCGAATGTCCAGGTCATTGCGAAACGCCGCAATGCGCTCTGCGGCTACAATGCCGCGCTGGGTAGGGTCGCTGACGATTAATAGGTGCTGCACATCGCGCGTGGTGCGCCGGCTCAGGTGTTCCATACCCGCTTCGTTGTCAATGACCACATACTGGTAGTTTTTGCTGATCGCGTCTACAACCTCGCGCAAATTGTGGTTTACCGCGCAGTAACATCCCTGACCCTCCGAGCGCCCCATCGCGATCAAGTCGAAATGATCGCCCTCTGCCAGCGAAGATCGTATTTGATAGTCCAAATAGTCGCGCTTGCTCTGGCCTCCGGGCAGGCTGCCCATCGCCGCGCCCCCGATCGCCAGCGATTCCTTCACCTGTGCGAGCATCCCTTCGCGAATATCGCCCACCGTCCAATCCAGCTCCAGGCCAAGCACCATATTCAGATTGCTGCTCGGGTCAGCATCGATTGCCAAAACCGCAGCCTTCTTAGTGTCAATCAGGTATTTAATCACCATCCCGGCAACTGTTGTCTTGCCTACCCCTCCTTTACCTGCTAAAGCGATCGTTGTTGTCATCTCGAAATTCCTTCACCATTTAAAGTTTCAACCAATTTTTCAGCCATATTTTCAGCCGCCTGGCGTATAGCAGGCACATAATCGTACACTGCCAGCCCCAACCGGTCAGCCTCCTGGACTGCTAAATCGGCAGGCAGCACGCCCAGCACGGGTAGACCTGGAGTCTCAGCCCGTAAGAACGCTTCTTCATCCGGGTTGCGCACCTTGTTGCCTACCAGCCACAAGCGCGTCAACCCGATATCCCTGGCAAGCTTCCCGATTTGGGCAGCGGTTCCCAGGCTCCGGCGAGTTGGCTCCACCACCACCAGCATGGCATCCACAAAATCGACCGTAGCGCGCCCCAGGTGCTCCACACCCGCGTACATATCCAACAGCAACACATCGTCTTTGCGAAAGAGCAGGTGCGTGAAGAGCGTCTTGAGCATGGCGCTTTCTGGGCAGATACACCCCGAGCCCCCCAGGTCGACTGCGCCCATCTCCAACAGGCGCACTTCCCGGTTCACGACGCTGAACCGTTCCGGGATATCGTCCACACGCGGATTGATGGTAAAAAATCCACCCGTGGTCCCCGGGCGTGCTCCGGTTCTTTCATAGATCAGTTCGTCCATCTCAGAAATAGGTCGCAAACGGGTGCGCAAATCTTGCGGGAAACCCAATGCGCCTGCCAGGCAAGGAGATGGGTCGGCATCAACCGCCAGCACCTCCCGGCCTGCATCCGCATATACCTGCGCCAACAAGGCAGTCAGGGTCGTTTTTCCAACACCACCCTTACCGGTGATCGCAATTTTCATCGTTGATGTCTTCCTTGTCCGGTTCTTAGTCACCACTGACTAAAGATTTCTTGCGTTTCACCCGCGCCCCATTCGGCGTGTCCTCGATCTCGTAT
>Ga0105106_10000220_pt1 | contig 39732 bp, 27 predicted proteins | sample PPLLaktember2015_5_FD_79109 | JGI IMG/M metagenome (GOLD analysis project Ga0105106, IMG submission 79109) | Freshwater sediment microbial communities from Prairie Pothole Lake near Jamestown, North Dakota, USA - PPLs Lake P8 Core (1) Depth... | ecosystem: Environmental > Aquatic > Freshwater >... | reverse complement strand
GGTGATGTTTTCCGGCTGAAGAGCGGCACGCTTCTGTTTCACGGATCCAATTGCTGCAGCCTCAACCGCTCCGATGACAACGGATCGACGTGGACGCATATTGAAACTCCAGGTGCTTCAACCAAGCTATATGTAAACGATAAGGAGGAAATATTTATTTGCAATCAGGATGGCGGATTTGCAATTTTTAAATCATCCGATATGGGAGCCACTTACACAAGGTTATTTGGCTGTTTTCCCCAGTTCGGAACGTCGATGGATAACATTTTCAATAAGTGGAAGGATTATTATTATATTTTTGTCCCAGGTTTTGGCATCCTGAAATCGTATGATCTTGAACGTTATGAAATCTACTGGATAAACAGTGAACTGAATAACCTTTTCATCGATCACAACGGGGTTCTCATAGCAAAGGACTGGAACCAGAATACCATTTACTACAGGAAAAATTCCGATTGATTCTGAAAAAAATCAACAGACATGTTATCCCTGTTTAAATGAATCCTCCATGTCATGCGAGCCCAGTCAGGGACAAAATAGTCTGGAGCTGGGCATCGCCCTGCTTATCGATTCAGGTAAAATATTTATCGATTCAGGTAAAGATGTTATTGAATTAGGTAAGATATTTATCGTAAAACAATAATAGATATATTCTGTTGACTTGTTAACAACTGGGCATCGTTCAAGGATGATTTCATTCATTTGGTCAAATTAGATTCCTGTTTATCATATTATTAATTAGTTTTAGACTGTGATGTGATCATGTGCCTACAGGCTTTAAATAGTAGTTTTGCCTGCCTGTCCGGTTTCAGACAGCAATTTTTACGACAACATTTGACCGGGATAGCAGGTGTTCTGTATGATTTTTGCTGTGTATTTTTTATTCTGTTCATGAAAAAATGTAAATTAGGTTGTTTTTTCAGCAAATCAGTTAAAACGGCTCATTCTTTAAAGTAATATCTGATGAGATATATTAAAATTCTTTTTCTGTTTTCTGTCTTTTTGTTTTCAACAAATAAAATCAGTTCCCAGGTTGCCTGCATTGTTCTTTCATCAGCAGCGGGAACCGATGACCAGAAAGTATGTGCAGGTAACGCCATCACTCCAATTATTTACACCTTGGGATCAGGTGTTACACTGGCTACAATTAATCCGGCCCCTCCTGCAGGGATTACTGCTGTTTACAGTACTGGCTTTTTTGTTATCAGCGGGACTCCATTGGCTCCGGTAACATACAGCTATACGGTTGCCACAACTGGTATTTGCAATCCTCCAAGATCAGCTTCAGGCACGATTACAGTTACCGCCATACCGTCAGCCACGATAGCTTACACGGGATCTCCATGGTGTACAAATGCAGCGGTCCAGAATGTGACCCTGACAGGGACAACCGGAGGGACTTTCAGCGCACCTGCAGGTCTGTCAATAAATGCATCGACAGGTGCAATAACACCTTCCTCAAGCATGCCTGGGACATATACAGTGACGTACACTATTGCGGCAACAGGAGGTTGCACCACATTTTCAACGACCACTTCCGTAACCATCACGGCATTGCCTTCGGCATCAATTTCATATGCCGGCACCCCGTTCTGCAATACTTTTGCAACTCCCCAGCCGGTAACACTTACAGGTACACCCGGAGGGACCTATAGCGCCACACCAGCAGGACTTTCAATCAACGCTTCAACGGGGGCAATAGTTCCAAATACAAGCGCAGTGGGAACATATACCGTTACCTACACTATACTGGCAGCAGGCGGTTGCACTGCGGTAACAGCAACTACTTCAGTCACCGTTGTGGCTTCTCCTACAGCAGTAATATCATATGCAGGTAATCCATTCTGCAGGACTGTACTTACACCACAACCTGTAACACTTACAGGAACACCCGGCGGTACCTACACCGCCAGCCCTTCAGGACTGAGCCTGAATGCATCCACGGGCGCGATAACTCCCGGATCAAGTACTCCGGGGACTTATACTGTTACATATACAGTGATCGTTGCAGGATGCGGAATGGCAACCGCCACATCAATTGTTACAATCACTGCCTTACCAGTTGCGACATTCAGCTATACAGGAACTCCCTACTGCAGCAATGAGGGGGATCCTCTACCAACATTCAGCGGAGGAGGTACCGCCGGGACATTTACTTCAACACCGGGTCTGATTTTTGCAAATGCTTCAACAGGACGGATTGATCTTTCAGCAAGTACTCCGGGCACTTATACGGTAACGAATACAATAGCACCTTCAGGCGGCTGCGGAGTTGTAACAGCCACCTCAACAGTTACAATTACAAGGTTACCGGTAGCGGCTTTCACCTATCCCGATTCTCCATACTGCAGTAATGAAGCTGACCCCCTCCCGGTTTTCAGCCCAGGGGGATCGGGGGGAGTGTTTTCATCAACCCCCGGCCTGGTCTTTATAAGTTCACTTACCGGACAGGTTGATCTGTCGGCCAGTACACCGGGCATCTATACAGTTGTCAATTCAATTCCAGCCGGCGGTGGATGCGTGGCTGTAAGTGCATCAGGCAATATCACAATTACACAGCTCCCTTCTGTCACAATCTCATACGCAGGTAATCCCTTTTGCAATACGATTGCAGGGATCCGGCCGGTGACGCTTACTGGCACGCCGGGCGGAACTTTCAGTTCTACACCTGCCGGATTGACAATAAACTCAGCAACCGGGGCCATCACCCCGGGAACAAGCACTGCGGGGAATTATACTATAACATATTCAATAGCCGCAGCAGGAGGCTGCGGAATTGTTACGGCAACAACCCTGGTAACCATTAATGCAACACCGACAGTAATTGTCACCAATCCCCCTGCGGTATGCTCACCAGCTACGGTTAATCTGACTGCTCCTGCCGTCACTGCCGGATCCACACCCGGACTTATCTATACTTATTGGATGGATGCCGGAGCAACCATATCTTATCCGACACCTTCGACAGCAACAACAGGTATATATTATATAAAGGGAGCAACAGCATCGGGTTGTTTTGATATCAAGCCTGTTCAGGTTACGGTCAATCTGCCGCCTTTTGCCACTGCCTCAAATAACGGTCCTGTATGCGTGGGATCGCTGTTAAGTCTGACTGGAGGTCCCTCGGGAATGAAGTCTTATTCATGGACCGGACCAAATGGCTTTGTTTCAAGTCTTATGAGTCCGACTGTAAACGCATCTGCAACCTTAGTCATGGCAGGGGTGTACACGCTTACTGTCACCAATGCCTCAGACTGCCAGTCTACTGCTACCACAACCGTTAGCGTTTATGCCGTACCCGTTTCAAATGCCGGAACCGGGGGTTCAGAATGCGACCTGAATTATACTATGAATGCCGTTCCAAGTGCAGGTACAGGGTTATGGACTCTGGTCAGCGGCCCAGGTACGGCCGTTTTTGTTCCAAGTGCCGTTACACCCACTGCTACGGTAACAGTATCAATTGAGGGGACATATACATTCAGGTGGACGGAAACTAACGGACCATGCATAAGCAGTTCCCAGGTGATTGTGAATTTTAACCTCCAGCCTGTCGCAAATGCCGGAACCGGAGGTGATGAGTGCGACCTTGACTTTGTTCTGAATGCCGTTCCGGGTACCGGCACCGGTACATGGTCGATGTCCAGCGGAACCGGAACTGCTACTTTCGTTCCGGGAGTCAATTCTCCGACAGCAACAGTAACCGTAACACAATATGGGACAAAAATATTCAGATGGATTGAGACCAGCGGCACATGTGCCGATACTGCGGAGGTAACCGTCAACTTTTATCAGCAGCCTACTGCAAATGCCGGATCAGGCGGGGCAAACTGCGGACTTGATTTTAATCTGAGAGCTGTTCCAAGTCTGGGAACAGGCACCTGGACGATAGAGAGCGGCCCTGGAACTGCCACTTTCAGTCCTAACGCCGGCAATGCCCAGGTAAATGTTACAGTCTCAGTGTATGGGAGTTATGTATTCAGGTGGACTGAGGTGAATGGAACCTGCACAAGCAGTGCAACGGCATCTGTTAATTTTATCCAGCAGCCAAGTGCTAACGGAGGTCCGGGAGGAGATGAATGTGACCTGAATTTTGTACTGAAAGCAGTTCCGGGGACAGGAACCGGGACATGGAGTAAGGTAAGCGGCCCGGGAACTGTCGTATTCAGCCCGAATGCAAACCAGCCCAATGCTACAGCCACCGTTAACCAGTACGGATCGTACGATTTTGCATGGACTGAAGTGAACAGTCTGTGTTCATCACAGGATATTGTAAGGGTTACATTCCACGACCGGCCGCAGCTGAATGCGGGAGCGGATGTTCTGCTTTGCAAGGGCAGAAATATCCAGCTCAACGCAACCGGAACAGGTACTTTCCTGTGGGCTCCTGCAGGCGGACTCAGCAATCCGAATATAAGCAATCCTCTCGCTTCACCGGATGAAACCACAGATTACACTGTAACTCTCACTGATCAATGGGGCTGCAAAAACAGTGACCAGATAAATGTGGATGTCAGGGTCCAGCCTGTTGCAAATGCGGGACCGGATCAGGTTCTTGATTTTGTTTTTGAGACTAACTTTGAGGGCACTCCCCTGGGGGCAAATCAGACCGGAGAGTGGACAATTGTCGCAGGTGAAGGTGTTATAGCCGATCTGCACAGCGCTGTATCAAGGGTTAGCGGACTCTCCCTTGAAAAAAACAGTTTTCTCTGGACAGTTACTAACGGAGTTTGCCCCGCATCATCCGATACCGTACATATCAGGGTCAATAACCTGATAATACCGACACTGATAACTCCCAACCTCGATGGTAACAACGACTTTTTTGTGATCAGGGGTCTCGAAACAATCGGAAAGTCATCTCTTACTGTTTTCAACAGATGGGGAGCAAGGGTATATGAAAATGATGATTATGACAATTCATGGGAAGGGGTTGATGACAGGGAGAATCCGCTTCAGGATGACACTTACTTTTATGTACTGAAAAGCCGGGAGGGCAGGACTTTCAAAGGTTATGTCGTGATAAAAAGATAAGATAGACTATATGAAGGGTTTTGTCAAAGTCGTTGTGCTCTTTTCCCTGTTACTGGTTGCTGTAGTTGATTCAGCTGCCCAGCCGGTATGGGTTAAGGATACCCCGGCAGTGGCAGCAACCACACCATTGTCAATTACGCTTAATTACGGGATCAATGTTGTCGGCACCGTATATATAGTAGTCTATAACTACAACAACACATCAACATATTCTTCATCGACAATCAGATCCAGGGCTCAGCAGAACCCGAGCGGCTCAGTTGTTGCAACGGCAGTTATTTCGGTCAGGACCGGGGATATAAATAAGATCCTGCAGGCAGTACTTAATGTGAAAGCTCCAAACCAGGTTCATACTGTTTATATAGTTGCCGCCGACAGTAAAAAGGTACTGCAGCCATCACCCGTAAGACTGAATGCCACTACGCTTCCTTGTCCGGATGCGGATGCCGGTTCCGGCGGAAATGAATGCGACAGGAATTTCGTCCTTAATGCAGTTCCAGTTTTCGGAACCGGGATTTGGACAAGGGTTTCCGGTCCGGGTAATGCTTCTTTTTCACCCAATGCAAGCAATCCTGCTGCAACCGTAACTGTAACCGCCTATGGGTCATATGTATTCAGGTGGACCGAGACTCAGGGAGTCTGCAAATCGAGCGATGAAGTAACTGTTAATTTTTTTCAGCCCCCTGTCGCCAACGCAGGAAGCGGAGGCAATGAATGTGATAATAATTTTAATTTGCAAGCCGTTACTGGAAGCGCCGAAGTTACCGGGACATGGACCATGGCTAGCGGAACTGGTACCGCTTCGTTCTCGCCAAGTGCATCCAGTCCGGCCGCAACGGTTACGGTCTCTGACTACGGAACCAAAATCTTTACCTGGACAGTTACAAATGGCCCTTGTTCATCCAGCTCGGATGTTACGGTGAATTTCAATCAACCGCCTCTGGCCAATGCAGGTCCCGGAGGGAACAACTGCGGACTTGAATTTTACTTCAATGCTGTTCCGAGTTCGGGGACTGGTACATGGACAAGGGTAAGCGGTCCGGGTACTGCAAGGTACAGCCCCGACAACCATGATCCGAACGCAAGAGTAACTGTCAATGCTTATGGGACATATGTATTCAGATGGACTGAGGTCAGCGGACTCTGTTCAAGCAGTTCCACAGTCACGGTAGAGTTCACAGAACAGAGTTCGGCGAATGCCGGGAACGGAGGAGATGAGTGTGACCTGAACTTTGCCCTTAATGCGGTCCCTGGAGCGGGAACAGGCACCTGGACAAAGGTCAGCGGACCAGGAAACGTAACTTTCAGTCCTGATAACCACCGGTATAATGCCATTGCGACGGTTACACTACCTGGAGAGTATGATCTTGCATGGACAGAGGTCAATAATAATTGCTCCTCGTCCGATGTGATACGTGTTGTTTTCCATCCGGCACCGGAAACAAATGCCGGACCTGATGCAACTATTTGCAGGGGAGGCAATATCAGGTTACAGGCACTGGGTACCGGTGCATTTTCATGGAGTCCGGCAAACCTGCTGAATAATCCAGCTATCCCCGATCCGGTTGCCACACCTGCAGTAACAACGGTTTTTACAGTCACACTAATTGATCAATGGGGTTGCAGGAATACCGACCGTGTAACAGTTACTGTAAGGGAACGGCCTGTTGCGGCTGCAGGACCGGATCAGACCCTTGATCTTATTTTCGAAACTGAACTCGTGGCGACGGCTTTGAATAATGATGAGACTGGTGAATGGGAGATTCTTGCCGGTACAGGAGTATTCTCAGACAGGAACAGTAACACAACCCGGGTGACGGAACTCTCGATGGGTCAGAATAGAATTCTATGGAGTGTTACGAACGGAGTGTGTCCTGCATCGACTGATACATTGGTGATTACGATAAATGATCTGGTATTGCAGACTCTTATCACTCCAAATCTTGACGGGAACAATGACTTCTTCGAAATCAATGGTCTGAACGGAATGGGGAAAACGGCCTTCATTGTTTTTAACAGGTGGGGCGCAATGGTCTTTGAGAATGATGATTATGACAATCTCTGGGATGGGGTTGATTACAATGGTAATCCGTTGCCGGATGACACCTACTTTTTTATCCTGAAATCAGAAAAGATAAAAACAATAAAAGGATTTTTTATAATAAGACATTAAAATGAGAAAGATAATCAAGATACTTTTTCTTCTGTTACTTCCTGCAAGTGTGAGTGGTCAGATAACCCCCCTCACCAGTCAGTATGTCCTTAATCCGCTTGTTTTGAACCCTGCAGCAGCGGGAAACAGGGGAGTGCTTAATGTTGCGGCATTTTACCGAAAGCAGTGGGTGGGAGTAAGGGGATCGCCCGAAACGATGACACTTATTGCCGATGCACCCTTCAGGGACGACAGGATGGGACTTGGACTGATTGTGATGAGTGATAAGATAGGCTTAACGAAGGAAACGCACATAAAGGCTGACTATTCGTACAAAGTTTCCGTGGCAAAGGGAACCCTTTCCTTCGGACTTGGCGCAGGATTAGCCGTTACAAATACTGCGTGGTCAAAATCGATAGTCATCGATCCAGAAGATGACCTCATTTTAACTGATGACAAAGGATTTGTTGTTCCGGCTTTCAGCTTTGGAACCTATTATTCTGATCAGAGATACTTTGCAGGATTCTCGATACCCAAACTACTTGGTTACAGGTTTGATACGGATAAGAAGAAATATGTCATCAGCAACAACATGGGCGAGTATTACTACCTGTTCAATACAGGCTATCTTTTTGATCTTTCCCAGGGTCTCAAATTTCTTCCTTCGGCTCTTATTGCTTTTTCTCCCGGCGATAAGGTACTTTATGACGTAAATGCAAATTTCAGGATTATGGATCGTTTCTGGTTCGGAGCTTCATACAGGAGCAACCGCTCTATAATCGGTATGCTCCAGGTCCAGCTGAATGATCAGATAAGGTTCGCCTACACCTATGACTATGATTTTGCCAAGTTGAGGACATACAGCTCAGGTTCACATGAGGTAATGCTCAGGTATGAATTCCGTTACAAAGTACAGGCAATAAGTCCCTTGAATTTCTAATTTCACAGCATGAAAATAAATTTTATTTCAGTCTTCCTGATTTTATTTATGCTCCCTTTGGTTGCATCGGGGCAGTCAGAGACCTATGCCGTAGGTGTAGCCGGATTCAGCAACAGAAAAAATGATGAGTTTTCTCCGGTTTATTTTAAGGATGGTCTGGTATTCTGTTCAAACAAGAACTGGAATCTGTTCAGGAACTATATGACTTCCGAGGAAAAAGGGCTCCTGAAGATCAACTTCGTTGATTTGGCCTCGGGAAAAGTAAAGCTTTTTTCGAAAACCCTCAGTACAAAATATAATGACGGACCAGCTGCATTCAGTAAAAATTACGATACGATCTACTTTTCGAGGAATCTTAAAGTCGATGGAGATTTTGATGAAATCTCAGGTCCCAGAAACAAGCTTGGCATTTTCACTGCAGTCCTTGAAGGCGGCGATTGGGTAAAGATTCTGGATCTGCGTTTTAACAATGAGTACTTCAACATTACTACACCTTCCATTTCGCCTGACGGGAAAATGCTCTTTTTTGCGTCAGATAATCCCGCAGGTGCAGGAGGCACCGATCTGTATTATTGCAACTGGAAAAATGATTACTGGGATGAACCTGTCAATATGGGTCCTGAAATAAATACTGCAGGTAATGAATCCTACCCTTCGGCTTCCGCAGATGGCGGCTTTTTCTTCTCATCCGACGGGCATCCGGGGCTTGGGGGGAAGGATATTTTTTATTCGAGGCAGAAAAATGGGAAATGGCTTCCTCCGGTTCGTCTGGATGCACCGGTAAATTCAAAGTTTGATGATTTTGGATTTATCAGCGATCCTGAGATGAAAAATGGCTATTTTTCATCTCACAGGGGCAGTTCAGTCGATATTTATGAATTCAAAACCAATATTAACCAGCTGTTTTACTGCGATAACCAGAGAGCTAACCAGTATTGTTTCAAATTCACGAATGACAATAAAATCCCGGTCGACGCAAGGTATCTCCAGCTCGTCTGGAGTTTTGGAGACGGTTCCACTGCCACAGGCTTGAATGCGGAACACTGCTTTAAAGGTCCGGGCAAATACACCGTAAAGCTGGATGCCGTTGACAAAAAAACCGGTCGTGTTTTCTTTTCAGAATTGTCATATGACGTCGATCTGAGGGATGTGGAACAGCCTTTGATTATTTCACCTGCTTCATCAATAGCCGGAGAACCAGTGAGTTTCGATGGTCTGAAATCAAATTTCCCGGGCTCATCAATACTTAATCATACCTGGTATTTTGGAGACGGCAACAAGTCAAAGGGTGAAATTATGAGCCACACATATGCTGAAAAGGGAGATTATGAAGTCAGGCTCGGGCTCATGTTAAGGGACGATAAAACAGGTATGATTCGACAGTCATGTGTCGTAAAATCTATAAAGGTTTTCAGCAGCAAGGTTGAAAAGGAGGCATTTGACAACACAAAACCTCTCGTTGCACCTGTTATCAATATTCTTGATTATGACCACGCGTTTGTTGAAAATATTTATTCTGCTGAAAAGGATTTTGTTGAAAATGTTGTATACAGGCTCGAGATACTCAATTCAAAAACCAAGCTGGCGTCCGATGATAAGGCTTTCAAGAATCTGCCTGTAAAGTATTCGCTTAAAGAACATTTTCTATACGGTGAGAAGGTTTACAGCTATTCAGCTTGTGAAGAACTGAGCCTGATGGCAACATATCCATCCTATAATGAAATTTCGGGGCTGGGCTTCGTGAATGCGAGAGTAATACCGGTTATTGTCGATGATCCTGCAGAAAGGGAGCTGAATAATCTTGAAAAAGTATTCGGAGTATCTGCCGACATGTATTTCAGGACAAATGACTTTAATCTGACCTCTGCAGGAACCCAGATGCTCGACCTTGTCCTTGGGATTCTGGTGAAATATCCTGATCTCAGGCTTGAGATTGCCTGCCATACCGATAATACGGGAACGGCGTACTCCAGCCAGTTGTTAACCAGGAGGAGGGCCGATGCAATGGTTAACTATCTCGTTAACAATGGGGTGAGTCGTACAAGGCTAACGGCAGCCGGGTACGGAGGCACCAGGCCCGTAGCACCGAATTATCAGGAGAGTGACAGGAAAAATAACAGGAGGATAGATTTTACCGTGATCAGAAATACAAAGTGAAAATTGTATACCGGATGCGGATTTACCGGCTTATAATGAGCTTCTGAGTGAACATTGTCAAATCACCCGTTCCCATCTGAACAATATAAATTCCCTGTTTTAAACTGACGGGCATCTGGAACAGTCTGATCGCTGGATCGACTTCATTACTGTACATCACTTTTCCCGTCATACTGACAACCTTAATGAAGTCAGGTTTAAAACCTGGTTCATCGATAAGTATATTTACAAACTCGCTGGCCGGATTTGGATAAATCTTTACAAAAAGGTCTTCGTAATCTGCCGGATTCTGATGCGGGTAACCGAAAATCCTGAACTCTGAGATATAGTTCCAGTTATCGATTGAGTTTCCAAGCCCGACAAGCTTGATATAGCTGTACTCGGTTCCTGATTTTGATTCGGGGAAGTCGAATATCTGGAGGTTGCCTGAAAAAGAACAGGATTTTGCCTTCGCCAGTACAAGATCCCAGGTTTGTCCGTCGGTGGAGCAGTATATGTCGAAGAATGACTCTTTTACCTGGCCGGGCTGGAACGACAGCATTATATGTTTGATGTTGAAAAGTGATTTAAGCTTAATTACCAGGGCATGGTCAGTTCCATTGCATGACCACATCGTACTGGTATTGCCGTCAACCGCTTTCGAGGGTACGTCGGTCAGATTGTAATCAGTTGCATCAATCTCACTGATCTCTGCCGTTATGAGGTCGGGCTGATAAGGAAGAATGTCAACTGGGATTTTCTTTGATTGTGTGGACTTTCCATCGCTGACCGTTAAAACGAATTCATAAGTCTGTTTGTTCTGGATAACCGGTGCAAGGTATTCGATGACCGCGGTGTTGGTTGAAGAGACAGGTATATTGGCGGGGATTTTCCATGAAAAGGTAAGCTTATCCATGTTTGCATCATAGCTACCCTTGGCATCTATTACACCAGTGAACCCGGAATAGTTTTGCGCCTGATAGCTGACAACAGGCACCGGGGGAGTATTTGGCACAACAACCACCGGAGGGGTAACCACTACCGGTGGAGTGACGACAACCGGGGGAGTGACAACAACCGGAGGAGTGACAACAACCGGAGGAGTGACAACAACCGGAGGAGTAACAACGACCGGAGGAGGTACAACTTCATTTACCCTGTTGGTTACGCTCTGTGCCGTCAGGTTTGAGGCCTGTCCGCCTGCAGGGGTTTGAAGAGGATTTGTTGATGGTTTTGTATATGACACAGTAACCGTGTTGCCAAAGGATACAGGGCTTGAAAGGGTGAGCAGGACTTTTGTTCCGGATATTGAAACAGAACTAACGCTTCTTGCGGCTGAATTGACCTGGACTGAGAAAGCTGAGGGTGATGGAGTTATGTTTGCCAGGGTAGAGCTGTAACTCAGTTCTATTATTGAAGGAGCCGCATTTTCAATTGAAGAACTTACAAAAGCTGGAGCTATTGGTGGTGCAGATGGATTTGGATCAACCATAAGAACAGCTGAAGTATAAGGAAGCAAGGTAATTGAACCTGAATACCTTACTCCCTTGACATCGATGTAGCTTCCATCGAGGGATACAACCTTGTCAGAATTTGTGGCATTATATTCGAACCTGATTTTGTTTATGTCGGGCAGTGAGATAGGTGAAGTGAAAGAGTTCTGGTCCTGTCCTGTATATGATTGCCAGTTACTGAGAGGCCGATTAATCGCCTGGCCGGACCATCCTCTTTCCCATGTTCTTGCGATGTACGAATTGTCAAGAGGCTTTGCATAGCAATTGTAATTGGCAGTTCCAAAGCTTGAAATGTCATTATCAGGTGTACTGAATGAAAGTACTTTCTGATTTAATGACTTTGCAAAAAATATATTATTATACATTAAAATATTCCTTATCGGATCATTCGGACCATATTGATCACGAACAAACAGAATCTGGGTGCCATAATCATTGTTCCCATTGCCATTGTCAAAGAGCGTGTTTCTGCTTATTTCTATCTTATGCGCGTTGTGAAGGTAAATTCCTGAGGTGTTGCAGTTTGCCACAGTGTTATCTGTGATAACCACATCATTAACCTTGTCATCCGTATAAATACCATGAGCGTCATAAGCCTTATTGGGTAAGCCTTCTCCATATCCTTTCCCATTAATAACGATATTTTGAATCACTTTTCGACCAATAATACTAGTAGTATTTACGGAAAAAGTATAAATGCCTCCTCCATCACTCTTTACCAGATTGAAATTATTGACAAAATTATTTTTTATGGTAGTATTATTACCAACAAAATTTATTCCGATATATCCTGAATTTTCAATATGATTATATTGGGCAAGTGAATTCTCGCCACATACATCAATCCCAATATAAGTCTGGTCTCCGCTTCCACCCATACCGATAATTAGTCCTGAATTTCTTACAGTATTACTGGTCACAGTTGCATTTTTGTGATCCCCTGACAGACTGATACCGCAATTGTTACTGTTGGATATTACATTGTTTGAGATTCTGGAGTACGGAGAAGTACCCCACCATGGTCCATAAATGGCGATACCCCCGGTATAATTAACTTCACAGTTTTGTACGGTAATATAGTCCGAATCCTTTATCTGTACGGCATTCTTGTTAGCTCCCTCAAATGATATATCAGAAATAGTTATATAGTTATCATACTCCAAACTGACTAATTGATCAATTGAGCTTACTTTAATATTGAAATTTCCGGGAGCCGATGTCCCAAAGTACATAAAAAATGTTGTCCCATTATAGAACCATTCACCCATTTGATCAAGTGTTTTTATGTCATTTTGAATGAAATAGCCATATCCCACTCCAGGACTGTAACCTGAACTGCTGGTGTAGTATAATGTACTTCCGGAATGACCGGTGATTGCATTCCTGTCCCAGATCCAATATGCCTTCCTGATTACTACCTCTGCTCCTGTCCAGTTATGTGAAGAGGCCAGTTCAGCATCGGTTATTGAAGTATTGGAAACATGTGAGTCGATGCTGAGGAACCCTGTATTGGGCCACTTTCCGATTGGAGTATTAACTCCGTCAACAGTGACCATATTGGGTTTTGACTCACAAGAAAGAGGAGAGGAATAAATGCCATTGCCATAGTTGGTCCATTCTTTTATCGAAGTGAATCCGCTGATTACCGGATTTGGCCCTGTTCCGTATGCTCCGATTACTATCGGATTACCAGGAATTCCTGAGCGGGACGGTATTATCGTACCTTTAAATGTGTCTCCTCTTTTAAACAAGATTCTGTCGCCGGGATTGAAACCTGAAAAAGCAGAATTAACTTTTGAGATCGATTGCCAGGGGGTAGATGTTGAAAGTCCGTTTGCAGAATCATTGCCTGATGAACTGACATAGTAGTCTGCCGCTGAGACAATAATACCTACCGAGCATAAAAGCATCGTAAAAATCTTCCTCATAGATGTTCTCTAGTATCTGTATTTGATGAATAGGGCTGACTAATTGATTAACGCTGCAAATAAAACGATAAAAAACAAACTTTGTTACTTATTAGTGTGTTTTTTTCACACTTTGTTATTTTTCTTACTCTGCGTCAATCGGAATTGTTAATAAAATTAGGGGTGACGTATTTGAATTTTATCAATTAATAATATAAAGGCGACAGTTAGAATAGAATTTGTGTATCTGGTTTTGCTACAGTACATTAGAGACGCGAACGATTGCAATAAGTTTCTCTATGACCCTTGCCAGAGGCAATTAAAGATTGTCAGAAAGATGAACTACGAACCAGTTTGAAATTTAAAGGTGTTAAAAATTATTAAAGACAAAATATTACCGTTTACTTATATTAAGTCATATCATGACATCTTATTTTCTTCTTAAGGGAATTAAAAGTGATATGGTACTTGGTCGACGATGTGTATTATTATTTATTTGTCAATATTAATAGTAAAACAGGCAAAAAATGTCAAATATCGGTTCATATGAAGAAAAGGTAAAGGATTTTGAGTGGTCCGCTGCTGAAGAATTTCTTGAATACAAGGATGGAGAAATCATAAATATCGGATGGTATTGTTCAGACCGCATATGCCTGAAAGGGAAAGCAGATAAAATTGCGCTTAAATATGAAGGTTTTGATGGTGTTGAGAAGAAATTCACTTTTAATGATATTCGTCTTAATGGAAATACGATCGGAACATTCCTCCGTCACCTGGGGATTAGAAATGAAGACAGAGTATGCCTTTTTATGGACCGGATACCCGAATTGTATTTTTCCTTTCTCGGGATACTCAAGATAGGCGCTATTGTTCAGCCACTATTCTCAGCGTTTGGAGATGAGTCCCTTTTTGTAAGACTTGAAAATGCGCAAACCCGGGCTATGATAACCCAAAGAAAGTATTTAACCAGAATCAGAAAGATCATCGACAAACTGCCATATTTGGAATTCATAATCATTATCGATCACGACGATAAAAAACAACTTTCGAAAAAAGAAATACAATTCAGTCTGGAAAAAACACCTCAGGTTAATGAAATGGCTGCTTTTCCCACAAGAGCTGAATCACCATCAGTCTTGCACTACACCTCCGGGACATCCGGTCAGCCTAAAGGAGTACTGCACGTTCATTATTCCCTTATATCACAATATATTACTGCCAAATGGGTGCTCGACCTCCAGGAAAATGATAATTACTGGTGCACTGCTGATCCGGGATGGGTGACGGGTACTTCATATGGAATAATAGGTCCGTGGAGTATGGGAATTACCCAGTGTATTCTTGATGCCGGCTTTTCAGCTCAGGCCTGGTATAAATTTATAGAGAAAAACCAGGTTTCAATGTGGTACTCCTCGCCAACTGCAATCAGATCACTTATGAAAGCCGGAGATGATCTGGTAAAAAACTTCGACCTTTCAAGCTTGCGCCACCTGGCAAGTGTGGGGGAACCATTGAACTCCGAAGCAGTTATCTGGTCGGAGAGAGTATTTGGAAAACCATTCCACGATACTTTCTGGCAAACAGAAACAGGTTCCATAATGATATCAAACTTCCCGGGGATGAAAATAAAACCCGGGTCCATGGGAAAACCATTTCCCGGAATTGCGGGTGTGGTACTCGATCCAGTATCTTTTGAACCTTTGAAAGAACCTGGAAAAACAGGGCTGATTGCATTTAGGCCTGGTTGGCCCGCAATGATGAGATCCTATTGGAGCAACCAGCTAAAATACAATGAAAAGTTTGTCAATGGCTGGTATCTTACAGGAGATAAGGCAAGCGTTGATAACGAAGGTTATTTCTGGTTTATCGGAAGAGATGACGATGTTATAAACACCGGAGGCCACCTTGTAAGTCCTTTTGAGGTTGAATCTGCTCTTTTGGAGTATCCGGCAGTAGCGGAATCCGCAGTCGTTTCCAAACCGGATGATATAAATATGGAGGTTGTGAAAGCCTTTGTCACTTTGAAACCAGGACATATTCCTGATCAGGATATGGAACTTGATATTATGAATTTTATCAGGAAGAAGCTTTCTTCCCTGGCTATGCCACAGGAAATAGAGTTCATGGATAAAATCCCGAAGACAAGAAGCGGAAAGATTATGAGAAGGCTGCTTCACGCCAGGGAGTGGGGTGAGGAAATTGGTGATATCTCCACTCTCGAAAACGATTAGTTAATCTTACGGAATTATTAACTCATAAACTAATATCAGTAAAATGGAGAAAATGGATTTGGAAGAAATGAAAGACCTTGTTTTAAAGTATGTAATTAAGGAATACATGGAAGACGAAGAAGCTGAAGTGACAAATGATACCCCATTGATTTCGAGTGGGTATGTCGATTCTTTTTCAATGGTCTCATTGCTTGTTTTTCTGGAAAGGAAGTTCAGTATTAAGATTCCCCCCAGCAAGGCAACCCCTGAGGCATTCGATAGTGTAAATAAAATTGTTGCACTTGTAAATCAATGCATGTCATGACACCAATGTAATGAAAGGAGTATTTTACACTATCTAATTCTTCTGCTGTAAATATCCTGGAAAAAAAGGTATTAAAAGAAGAAATAGGGGATAAGTATAATCCAGTAATAGATTAAATCGAGAGTTTCAGCAAAGATCTTAGCGGATTCCAATTCTTCAGACTTCATGTTTACGGGGTCAGAGAAAGCTATTATGCCAACGTTGTATGATTTATCAAGAATCCTCTTATAGGTGATCCATGTGCGTCGGGCGTGTATTCCATGTGAGAATATGTTAAAGTCGGTATATTTTAAATTAGCTTTTTCAAGCCCGTGACGAAAAGCCAGGGCACTTGAAAGAGTTCGGTTGAGCCCCGGCCTTTGTGCTGCCAGAGGAAGTATTTTAGATGAATCAATGCCATATCTGACCAGCTTGTTTCTGGCTAATTCAGCAAGTGTTTCATAATTATTAATGATCCTTTCCCTGCCATCAAGGGCCCCGATGTCATAAACGGAGTTATATTGATAGGGTATCGTTATCCGGCTATCGATAATTATTTCCCTGATAAACAGATTTCTGTCACCATTCTCATCTACCATATCATTATCAAAAAATATCATGAGCGAATCAATATCGTTCAGAGCACCGAACCATTCAATTCCATATTTATTGCTCTTCTCATCAGCTGTAAAGTGATCAATCAATGAATCGTTAACAAAGAAATTAAAATGGCAACTGTAATTTCCACCCATCTTGCTTTTTGCAACCACTTCAATCGTGTGAATGCCGGAATCTTTCTCCGGATCAATTCTGAGTCCCGGATAGAAAATAAAATGACCGTTCATACCCATCATGCAGTAATCCAATTCTGAGGATTTGATACCAGTTGTTATAATAAGTTTGTATGAATTACTATTTATTTCTTCAACAGCACCTTTTAATGCAGGATCCGGAAGCCATCCCTCAACGACGAGCAATTCAGGATTTACCCTGCTTGATACGGAAAGAAACCTGATCAGACTTTCCTGGGAGAAATGGAACAAAGCAGCAATTGTCAGGACCGAAAAAAGGGCTGCAAGACTTAAAAGGAGCTTTTTCGAGTTAAAAATTGTCATAAATCAATATTTACAAATTTTTACCGTTAATCTAAGACTATTCTTTCAATTGTAAAAGCTTAAAAGTTTATAAATTACAGTTAAATTTGCATGAACCACTGTCCGACAGATCGATCCAAATACATTGCTGTTTTAAATATTGTAATGCCATTTAAAGTTACTAAACCTGATACCCATTAATATTAACGAATCAAATTCTGGAAATTCAGGATTAGTTTAACCCATAAATGTCTGGATCCATTTAATAATCGGATTAAGCGGAAATTTTTATCCTCGATCGCTCGCCTTCCGGCCTGTGACTGACGAGGCGTAGCTATTTATAATCCTGAAGCGGAATACTAAATTTTGGGGATAGCGAAGATTAATCAAATTCTATGGATAATTACTTAAGAAGCCTCAGAACCTTTTTAACCGACTATTTTTCCAAAGGACACCGAAGAAGTGTAAAGGCTAAGAAAAATATCCTGGCATCAATTATTATAAAAGGATTAAGCATAGCGATCAGCCTGCTGCTGGTTCCTATGACAATAAACTATATAAACTCATCACGGTATGGAATCTGGCTCACCCTGAGCTCAATAGTTGGTTGGTTAAGTTTTTTTGACATCGGACTTTCCCAGGGATTCCGCAACAGGTTCGCTGAAGCAAAGGCAAGAAATGATGATTCACTTGCCCAGGTTTATGTAAGCACTACCTATCTGTTGCTAAGTGTGATTTTCTTTATTGTCTGGATAATTTTCCTGATAGGGAATAATTTTCTAAACTGGTCCAGGATTCTGAATATTTCAGAAACAATGAAGTCCGAAGTGTCGCTTCTTGCGGCAATAGTGTTTACATATTTTTGCCTGTCCTTTGTTCTGAAAATTATTACAACAGTCCTCCTGGCAGATCAAAAGCCAGCAAAATCATCACTGATTGATCTCCTGGGGCAGATTATCTCCCTGGTGTTTATTTTTATACTTGTCAAGACGACGGATGGATCATTGCTGAAATTAGGAGTAGCTTTATGTGTCTCTCCTCTGATAATACTTGTGATCGCCAACCTGGTTTTATTCAATGGGATCTATAAAAGATACCGGCCAAAATTTTCCCTGGCGAAAATGTCATATGCTAAAGATCTGTTTAGCCTTGGATTAGTCTTTTTTTTAATTCAGATTGCTGCAATTGTGCAATTTCAGACAGCCAATATAATTATTGCGAGAAATTTTGGCACAGAGGACGTAACAGCATTTAATATTGTGTACAAGTATTTTGGGATTTTGAACATGGTTTTCGTTATATTCATTACTCCCTTCTGGTCTGCTTCAACGGAAGCATACCAAAAGAATGACATTCAGTGGATAAGAAATGGTATCCGTAAATATAATTATTTGAATCTCATTATGTTCATAGCTGGTTTGGTAATGCTGATTTTTTCGGATACAATTTACCGGTTATGGCTCGGAGAAGGGAAAGTAACGATAGCTTTTTCTCTTTCATTATGGGGATTTTTACATTTCAATGTTATGATGTACGGTGGAAAGTATGTCAACTTTCTGAATGGCATCAGTGCCCTCCGGATTCAGTTCATTTCAAGTTTAATAAGCCCTATCCTTTATATTGTGGTTGCTGTTATCCTGATAAGGAACTATCATCTTGGCGTTTATTCTCTCTTTATTTCATCAATAGTGGCTAATTTCAATGGCTATCTTCTGGCTCCGTTGCAGTACCACAAAATAATTGTTAAAAAATCCAGTTCAGCTATCTGGTATAAGTAATTATTGAGTTTAAAAATGCCTAAAGTAGTACATATTCAAAGGTCAGTCATTACAACGGGGAGAGCCCCGCTAAGACTTCACAACGCATTCCTGGAGGCAGGTATCGATTCATCAATAATATCGATGGAGTTTGACGTGAATCTGACAGACAGAGTTATTGAAATCGGAAGAAAGGCACGATTAGTTTCAAGATTGGATGAGTTTCTCCAATCCTTTATTAACAGGAATGTCTACAAACAGTTTGGGATCTTCTCATTTCCGATCTTAGGTTCTGACGTGTCAACTGCTGAAATGGTAAAGAATGCAGATATTATTTATATACACTGGGTTCAGGGAGGTTTCATGAATTTGCAGAGTTATAAAAGGCTGGCCAGGTTAGGGAAGCCGGTAATCATTTTCATGCATGATATGTGGACAATTACAGGCGGGTGTCATCATAGTTTTGACTGCGAAAAATATTGTACAAATTGCTTTAAATGCCAGATGTTTCCGAGAACTGGATTATTTGACTGGGCTTCGATTGAATTCAGGAGGAAGAAGAAACTCTATTCAATGTATGAGAATTTTTATTTTGTCTCCCCGAGCAAATGGCTGTTAAACTGCACACAAAAATCAAATCTGACATTAGGGAAGCCGGTTTTTAACATCCCAAATATTATTGATACAGGGCTTTATAAAAAGCTCGATAAGAAAGTTGTCAGGTACATGCTTAACCTGAACGAGCATGACACTGTCCTGTCATTTGGTGCTGAACATATTTCAAATCCTTACAAAGGTTGGCCTGAGCTACTGAAAGCTATGAATTTACTTACTACCCGCTTTTCCAGGGAGGATCTCACAATCCTGGTATTTGGAGGAGGTTTTAATAAGAAAATCGCCGATTCAGTCCCGTTCAAAACAATGTTCACAGGTTACCTGAAGGACGAGTATTCAACAGTTCTGGTTTACAACGCTGCAGATGTTTTTGTCATTCCTTCCCTGGCAGATAATTTTCCAACGACTGTTTTAGAGAGTCAGGCCTGCGGGACACCCGTGGTTGGATTTAATGTAGGAGGGATTCCGGATATGATAAATCATAAAGAAAATGGATATCTTGCAGCTTACAAAGATGCCCAGGATCTTGCAAATGGTATACTGTATTGTCTGGATAATAAAATAACCGGGGGTTTATTACCCGAGTTGGGGAAAAGTGTTTTACTTAAGAAACATATTGATTTGATGACGGCTGTTACAAAACAAAGGGACACATCACCCTTATAATACGAAATGGAGTAATAATGCAAGCTGAAAATAAGGGAAAAACAAGAGATATTGTTTTAAGTCTGTTCTGGTTAGGATTTATTGTTTATACTGCAAGTTATACTATCTCAACCACAGATCAGGTAAACTATATAGTTTGCAATGTGTTGCAGATTTTAGGCATTCTGCTTTTCATTCCATCGGCTGCAGCGCTGATACATGTAAGAATTGAAAACAGTTATCTTAAGGTAGTTTACCTGTTATATTGTACCTGGTTATTAAGTATATTATTCAGGGGAATAAAATTTGATTATATCTCAGTAAAAACGCTGCTTTTTGATCCATATTACGGGATGTTTCTTTATTTCGTTCCATTTGCGTTACTGATGCCAGTAACCCCTGGCTTTATGAAAAAACTGTTTAATGTCATTGTAATCCTCGGTATTGTTTACATTATTTTTATTTTAATATTCCTGAAACAGGTACTTATACCATATTATAACGTCCGCAGCCAGGCAATAATTGAATATTTCTCCCAGCAACTTAGCCTTCCGGTTGGTTTTTTGCTGCTGACCTTTATTTACCACTCTAAAAAGAAGAATATTTTTGCTCTTTTATTAATGGGAGCTACATTCATCCTTTCCGTTATCAGGGCAAGAAGAGGATTGATGTTCATGTCATTCAGCATGCTCCTTTTTACTTACCTCGTTTATCAGTTTGTGACTAAAACAAAAATAGTCAATGTCATTCTTTCCTTCTTTTTTATAATTATTATAGTATTCGGAGCCGTAAGAATATACGAAAATAACAGAACGGATACATTTGGCCTGATAACTAAAAGAATCGGGGAAAAAACCAGAACAACGGTAGAAGCATATTTTATTAGAGATTTCGACACAAATGACTGGATCATCGGAAGAGGTATAAATGGCGTTTACTTTTGTCCGGGGGTTATGGACGAGGAAAATAAGATATCAATTTACAGAAAAGTAATCGAAACAGGTTATCTTCAGGTTATTCTCAAGGGAGGAATAATTAGTCTGGTATTGTTTCTTTTAATTGCTCTTCCCGCAATGTTTTTAGGGATCTTACGATCAGGAAATATTCTTTCCAAGGCTGCCGGTATTTGGATTTTCTTATTCTTGATATTTATGTATCCGGGGTCACTTGCAATTTTTTCATTTCATTACATATTGGTTTGGATATCAATAGGTATCTGCTATTCTGACAAGATCCGGAATATGTCCGATGATGAATTAAAGGAACTCCTGTCTCCGGTGGCCACTAACTCAAACCGGAGGACGGATGATAAAACAGAAACTGATAATTCTTCAATCCAGTCTTAATTAATCCTTATTATTAATTAATAGTTTTTTCTTCACCCTGTCATGAATTTTCCTAAGGTGCTCATTTTTGGCCAGCCTTTTAATGATTTCTCTGGGGGAGGAATAACTCTTACAAACCTTTTTAAAGGCTGGCCGAAGGATAAAATATCGGTGACATTTATCGGGCATGGTTTATTCAGCGTTACCACGGATGTTTGCGAAACCTACTATCAGTTGGGAAGAGAAGAACATAAATGGATTTTTCCCTTAAACCTGATTCAGCGGAAGTTAGGTTCCGGACTAAAATCCTTTGAAAACAAATCGGTTCCAACAAACAATCTGGTCCATACCGGTTTAAGATATAAGATTGTTAACAGATTATTCTTGCCATTTCTACGACGAATTGGGATTTTTCATGCCATGTCAGGAATATCGATGTCAGAAAGGTTCAAGGTCTGGCTTTCTGAGTTTAAACCTGAAATCCTTTATTTACAGGTATCAACGCGCGAGAGTTTACTGTTTGCAAATGATCTGTGCGATTATTTGAAAGTGCCATCTGTGATTCATATGATGGACGATTGGCCTTCAACTATAAGTAGTAAGGGCCTTTTTAAAAACTACTGGAAAAGGAAAATTGACAGTGAATTCAATCAGCTGTTGAGCAAGGTTAGTTTACATCTCAGTATTTCTGAAGCAATGTCGGAAGAGTATAAGAAAAGGTATGATAAAGAATTTATCCATTTTCATAATCCGATAGAAGTAGAAAATTGGCTTCCATATACAAAAACCAACTATTCGATTGACATGCAGCACATTAAAGTACTATGTGCAGGAAGAATCGGGGATACCGGAATCTTTGACTCGATATTGGAAGTAGCTCAATGTTTTGATAAGATGAATGAACGGGAGGCCAATATTAAGTTACATATCCAGACACCAACCAAAAAGAAAAGGGTTCTTGATCGACTGCAGAAATATAAGTGTGTGATTATTAATCCTTTTTCCGACTACAAAGAGTTGCCTAAAATATTTTCTGAATCAGACATCTTACTGCTTGCAAATGATTTTGGCAAAGAGGGGAATGATTTTTTACGATTCTCGATGCCGACAAAAGCATCTGAATATATGATATCGGGCACACCAGTACTTGTCTATGCACCTCATGAATCAGCTGTGTCAAGATTCTTCAGGAATTATAATTGTGGTTATACTGTCACCAACCAGGGCGAAGCTGAGATTACGAATGCAATCAATACATTGCTGAATGATGAAGATCTTCGTAAAAGGCTCAGCAGGAATGCAGTAAATGTTGCGAAAGAGAAATTTAATGCGAATCTGGTCCGGAAAGATTTTCAAAGCATGATTTCAAGTCTTATTTAGTAATATTTTCGAGGAGCGGCCTTTTATCCGGAAACAGGTTAGTTAAATAGATGGCAGTTTTCTGTAAATAAATAAATTGAAGAAAATAATTCTTAGTGTCGGACATCCGTCGTTTCCTCTCGGCCAAGCCCAGGTCCAGCGACAACTGCTATTGGCCAGAGCAATTCAGAATGAAGGTTTTGCTGTATTGGTGCTTAACAGATACGGCATTCACAGGAAGGAAGATAATGTTGCTTTCGAAGGTGTATTTGAAGGGATTCACTATTTATACTGTTCAGGAACTTCCCTTAAACCTCCAAAATACATCAGGAGAAATCTTTTAAAATTCAAAGGACTGTTCAATGAAATCAAATGTTACTGGAAGTACTCCAGAAGTAACCAATTATCTGGTGCGCTTATAAGCACGAACCATTTCCATAATATTTTGTTTTATTGGTTATTGGGAAAAGTTTTCAGGACCACTACAGTTGTTGATAACGTAGAATACTGGGGCTCAATAAAGGATTTCAGGGGATTCCAGCGTTTTGATAAATTTCTCTACGACAGGTTCTATTCTCTGTTTACCGATAAAATAATATGCATAAGTGATTTCCTGATATCGAAAGTCAGGAATTCAAAGAAGCAAACCAGCATAAAGATCCCGGTCATTACGGATTTTGATAAATTTAAGAAAGGCAATACACGTCCGGGGATTATTAAGGAAAAATACTTTATTTTCTGCGGTTCCGCCGTATATTTTCAAGTAATTGATTTTGTTATTTCAGCATTCGAAAAGCTGACAAATGACCGGAATGTTTATTTGGTGCTTGTTACAGGCAATACTGATGTACTTCGTGGCAGGATCGAAAAAAGTCCTGTTAAGAAAAATATCCTGGTTCAGTCGAATGTACCTTATAACGATTTAGTCAATTTATATAAGAACAGTCAGGGTTTGATTATTCCTATGAGGAACTCAGATCAGGACAGAGCCCGGTTCCCTCACAAAATAAGCGAATACTGTGCATCCGGCAGGCCAATTATTACAAATAGGGTAGGAGAAATTGTAAATTATTTCAATAACTCAAATTCATATTTATGTGACGACTACGACGAAGATGAATATGCTGCGTCAATGCACAAGATACTTGCTGAACCCGAAAATGCAAAATTAATCGCAGTCCAAGGCTACAAAACCGGAGAAACTTATTTTAATTACAAATCATATTCAAAAGAAATAATAAAACTGTTTACTGATTAGAGGAAAGAATATGGTAAACAATTATGTAATGGTGAATAGCTCCGGTATAAGATTTAATAATTGTGATTCTACATTTAAATGAAAGAACAAATGTTTAGTGAAAAGATCCTTTTAATAACAGGAGGTACTGGTTCATTTGGAAACGCCGTACTTAAGAGATTTCTAAATTCAGAAATTAAGGAAATCCGAATTTTCAGCCGGGATGAGAAGAAACAGGATGACATGAGACAGTTTTACAATAATGAGAAAATTAAGTACTACATCGGGGATGTCAGAACGCCTGAAAGTATAAACAGTGCGATGAAAGGAGTCGACTTTGTCTTCCATGCAGCAGCTTTAAAACAGGTTCCTTCATGTGAGTTTTTTCCTGTTGAGGCTGTAAGAACAAACGTTCTTGGCTGTGAAAATGTTCTTAATGCAGCCCTGGAAAACAATGTCAGAAGAGTAATAGTGCTTAGTACGGATAAAGCAGTTTATCCGATAAATGCAATGGGAATGTCCAAGGGTTTGAGTGAAAAGGTCATGATCGCAAAATCACGTAGCCTGACCAATTCAAGTATGGTATTCTGTGGAACAAGATATGGTAATGTAATGGCATCAAGAGGATCTGTGATACCTCTTTTCGTGGATCAGATCAAAAAAGGAATACCACTGACTATTACTGATCCAAAGATGACCAGATTCATGATGACACTTGATGGAGCAGTTGATCTGGTTATTTATGCTTTTCAGAATGGAACTAATGGTGACATTTTTATCCAGAAAGCACCAGCAACGACAATCGAAATATTGGCCAGGGCATTACTGGAACTATATAAAGCCAATAATCCTGTCAGAATTATAGGGACACGACATGGAGAAAAGCTATTCGAGACCCTCGTTAACAGGGAAGAAATGGCAAAAGCCAAAGATATGCGGAATTATTTCAGGATTCCGGCAGATACCCGCGATTTAAACTATAACAGGTTTTTTGTTGAGGGAGAAGCACAGATCTCCCAGATGGAAGAATATACATCGCATAATACACACCAGATGAATCTGGAAGAGACAAAAAGCATGCTCTTAAAGCTTGATTCTGTAAGGGATGAAGTGGATTTACTTAAATAAACTGGCATTTTACGGAAAATAATGCAGGAATAAGTGCAGGGCCTTCAGCAAAAGAATATCTTAATCACAACTTCCAATTTTCCAAAAGGGTCAGCTTCCGCAAATTACCTTAACCTTTTTTGCAGAGGATTTGCTGAGAACAGGCTGAATATTGAAGTGTACCTTCTTAAGGGTTATTTTCTAAAAGGAAGGAAGACCAATGATGCGAAAAAAAATATCACGGATTACGGGGTCAGATATACTTATCTGAGTTTTGTCAACAGATCATCAAAAAAAGTTATCAAAATCATTGGTGATTTATATGGTGTTTTTTCTTTGAGTTTCCTCTTACTGGCTTTATTCTCAAGCCGGAAAAGAACAAGAATCTATATATATAATAATGAAATCCATTTTAGTCTGCTCATTAACTTATTCTGTAAACTTCTGGGGATAAGAATTGTAACATTTGTTCCAGAGTATTATGATTATTCTGAATTTTCAGGGAATATCTTCCAAAAAATCAAATGGTATGGGTTTTTATTTAATTTCCACTATATCAACAGGCTTTCTGACAAACTGATCGTTTTCAGCAGCTATATCAGGGACAAGTATTTAGAAAAAAAATATTCCGCGGCCAATGTCATGATCCAGCCTAACCTTACTGATTTTGACTTCTGGCAATGCAAAGAGGAAGTTCCCGTTTTTACAATTGGATACAGCGGTACATTATACAAAAAGGATGGAATTGAATATCTGTTAACAGCCATTGGATTGCTGAAAAAGAAAAATATTCAGGTTACTCTTTTAATTGTGGGAGATGTAGTAAATGAGACTTCGGTTATTCCTTCATTGAAAGAGTATTGTAAGAAAACAGGAATAGAGGAATTGGTGACATTTACTGGTCATGTACCAACTGAGGAAGTCCGGTTATGGTTGAATAAGTGTACAATCCTGGCCATAACCAGACCAAGTATTATTCAGACGATTGCCGGATTTCCAACAAAACTGGGAGAGTATTTTGCTTGTAAAAAGATTGTTCTCTCGGCTAAAATAGGAGATATCGGCGAATATTTCAAAGATAGGAACGAAATTGTATTTGCAGAACCTGAAAACCCTGAATCGATTTCAGATAATATAGTATGGATTTTAAATAATCGGGCTTACACTAAAGAAATAGCATCAAACGGGTATAATCGTGCCGTTGAGCTCTTCAATTACAAAACGAGGGTACCTGCTATGATTGAGTTCGTTGAACAGTAAGTTCATTTGAAATCGGAAAACAGACCTTTTTAAGTTTTTCCGAAAACATTGACAGATTTTACAAAACACAATGAAAATACTTCAGGTGATTTACACATTGCAGCTTGGCGGAGCTGAACGTCTTGTTGTTGATTTATCAAATGAGCTTGTCAGGAATAATGAAGTCATACTTTATACCCTGAGGGATAATTCCAAATACGATGACCGGTATTTTGGCAGTACAAGCTTAAGGCATGATTTTTATCTCCCGCAATTAAGTCCAAAGATAAAATACCATAATTTGAAGATTGAACCAGGTTTCAAACCTGGACTTATATGGTCTTTTTATAGAATCATAAGGAAATTGAGACCAGACGTTGTGCATTGCCATTTGAATCTGATAAACTATTTTTACTTTTCCTCGGTTTTATTTTATAAAAAAACCAGATTCATATATACCATTCATAATTCAGCCTCAACTGAAGTTCAGTCCGGGATTGAAAGGGGAATAAGAAGATTCTTTTTTAAGCACAGATTCTTTATACCTGTGGCCATTTCGGACGAAACAAAGAAATCATATCAGGAATTCTACCAGCTTAATGATGTGGAAGTCATTTATAATGGACGGCAGTTTAACGGCAAATCACCTAATTTTGAAAATGTAAGAAATGAAATAGACAATCTGAAATCAGCTAAAGATACCCTGGTTTTTTGCCATGTTTCGCGATATGATAAAAAACAAAAAAACCAGCTGATGCTGATTAAGGCAATTAACAGACTCCATGATGAAGGATTTGAAGTAATATTATTAATAATTGGTGGGGGGTTTGAGGATATAGCTGAATTAAAGGAAATAGCAAGGGAGCATATTCACTTTCTGGGAGTCAAGTCAGATGTAAATGATTACTTATATGCCTCTGATGGATTCTGTTTAAGCTCAGAATTCGAGGGGATGCCGATTTCCCTGATCGAGGCCCTTGCATGTGGTTGCGTCCCAATATGTACACCAGTGGGCGGTATTGTAGATGTATTAAGTAATGGAGTGTCAGGATTTCTGTCGAAATCGACAAGCGAGGACGACTATGTGGAAGCATTGAAACAGTTTATTAATAACAGGAACTTAATCAAAAGACAAAACCTGGTTAAAATATTTGAGGATAATTTCAGCATTGATAAATGTGCTGACAGATATTTCCGGATTTATAGTAAAAGGTGATAAGTACCTGAATGTAAAATTACTTCATTTTTCTTACCCGGATCAGAAGATTATTTATATAGTCATATGAGCAATATTTCCAATAATTATGAAAATTATCATCGCAAATAAATACTATTATCTTAGAGGCGGCAGTGAGATATATTCTATCGGATTGGAGAGACTGCTTTTGGAAAACGGACATGATGTTGCTTTTTTTTCGATGGAGCATCCACTCAATATAAAATCTGACCTTTCGCACTATTTTCCCAGGAATGTTGATCTCAATAAGCTGAATCCATTAACCATGTTTCCGGCAATTGTAAGTCCTTTTGGCTCATTAATGGTTCGCAGGAACTTCTCAAGATTACTCCGGAGTTTCAAGCCTGACATTGTACATCTTAATAATATTCATACCCAGCTGTCCCCGATACTTGCGATTATTGCTCATAAATACAGGATTCCGGTTGTATGGACGATTCATGATCATAAGTTCCTTTGTCCGCGCTATGACTGCATGCGAAAAGGCCAGCCTTGCGAATTATGTTTTTCGGACAAATTCAATGTTGTAAAGTTTAAGTGCGTTAAGGACAGCCTCTCCGCAAGTCTGTTAGCCTGGGCTGAGGCCCTAGCCTGGAATAGAAAAAGACTATCCAGGTCATCAGATTTATTTATTTGTCCAAGCAACTTCCTCGCCAATAATCTTAAGAAAGGAGGTTTTAATCCGGATAAGTTAAAGGTGCTTCCAAATTTTGTTGATGTATCCAGACTGGATAGTGTAAAGTCGCGGAAATCTGAATATTACTGTTATGTTGGCAGACTGTCATCGGAGAAAGGCATTGAAACCCTCATGCAGGCTGCAGTAGAATTGCCTCAAAACGTGTTGAAAGTAATCGGGACAGGTCCTATGGAACAAAGTCTTAAGGAAAAGTATACTGCAAAAAACATTGAATTCCTTGGTTACAAAAAATGGGATGAACTAAGAACAGTACTTGAAAATTCAAAATGCATGGTAATTCCCTCAGAATGCTATGAGAATAGTCCCTTGAGTGCAATAGAATCGCTTTGCCTTGGAACACCCGTGCTTGGTTCAAGAATTGGTGGTATCCCTGAGCTAATAAACACAGGAGTGAATGGTTATACTTTTAAACCTGGCGACAAGGATGATTTAAAACGTCAATTAATTACTCTGTTAAGTGATTCCCATACCATGGACTATACTGAAATTGCCAAAAATGCAAGGTTAAAATTCAGCTCACTGAAGTATTATAACGACATAATCGAACTTTATGGAAATCTGCAGAAATAAACTAATCCCTTACAAATAACTGACTTGTTTGATTATTATAAACCTTAATTAGAATTAATTATTATGAAGTTCTCGGAAACGCCACTAAAAGGAGCCTTTATTGTTGATCTTGAAAAGAGGGAAGATGATAGGGGCTATTTTTCCCGGACCTGGTGCCGGAATGAATTTGAACCACATGGAATCTACAGACTGCCAGTTCAATCAAATATGTCATATAATATAAAGGCAGGAACAATGAGAGGCATGCATTATCAGGCTCCTCCTTTTCAGGAATCAAAACTTATACGCTGTATCAGAGGATCGGTTTACGATGTTATAATCGATCTCAGGAAAGATTCCGCGACTTTTATGCAATGGTTTGGTATAGAATTGAATGAAGAAAACGAAACCGCTCTCTTTGTGCCGGAAGATTTTGCTCATGGATTCATTACACTGAAAGATAATTCCAGTGTTATGTACCAGGTTTCAGCCTTCTACACTCCCGGGAGTGAGAGGATCATTCGGTTTGATGATCCATCCTTTAATATTCAGTGGCCATTACAGGCAGCCATTATTTCAGATAAGGACAAGAATGCACCATTAATAATGAAAGATCATGATTTTAATAGATAAGGCATTAGAAAAGCTACAATCAGAAGGCAGACCTGTAAGAGTCGGCATGGTCGGTTCCGGTTTTATGGCATCCGGTACTGCACTTGAAATTATTAAATACAGGCAGGGTATCAGCCTGGTCGGGATTTCAAACCGAAATTCAGAAAGGGCAAAGAATGTATATGCACAGGCCGGTATAACTGATGTAAGAACAGCATTTTCAGTTGAGGAAGTCGATATGTTCATTCAGCAAGGAAGGGCTTTCGTTACAGAGGATGCACTGCTCTTGTGCAGGGCAGAAAATATTGATGTGATTCTTGAAATGACTGGGCATGTTGAATTTGGTGCCAATGTAGCAATGGAAGCAATCAATAATAATAAGCATTTTGTGTCTTTCAATGCTGAGCTCTTTGGGACCGTTGGATCAATACTTAAACATTATGCCGATAAGGAAGATAAACTATTTACAATTGCTGACGGAGATCAACCCGGGGTTCAGATGAATCTTTTTCGTTTTGTAAAAGGAATAGGAGTAAAGCCGGTAATGTGCGGAAATATTAAAGGCTTGCATGATCCATACAGGAACCCAACCACACAGGAAGGATTTGCTAAGAAATGGGGACAGAATCCATATATGGTTACCTCTTTTGCAGATGGAACAAAGATTTCCTTTGAGCAGGCAATTGTTGCTAATGCAACAGGTATGGGTGTAGGTAAAAGAGGCATGTATGGGCCGACTCACATGGGGGCCCAGATTTCAGAAGCTGTCGGATGGTACCCATCAGAACAACTTCTGGAAGGTAACGGAATTGTAGATTATGTTGTCGGAGCTATACCCAGCCCGGGTATATATGTACTTGGTACAATCGAAGATCCTGTTCAGAAACATTATCTCAATCTGTATAAGCTGGGAGAAGGTCCTTTGTATTGTTTTTATACTCCCTACCACCTTTGCCATTTTGAAGTCCCGAATACGATTGCCAGGGCCGCAATTTTTAATGATGCTGCACTTGCTCCGATTGGTAGACCTTTTGTGGATGTCATTACTGCCGCCAAGAAAGACATTAATTCCGGAGAGATCATTGACGGATTGGGAGGATATGCTACATATGGCTTGTGTGAAAATTACGATATAGCACGGATGGAAAATCTTCTTCCAATAGGACTTGCTGAAGATTGTGTGGCTAAAAGGCTTATTAAAAAGGATGAGGTAATAGCATTTGACGATGTAGAATTACCTGAACATCGATTGGTTGATAAACTCTGGAGGGAACAGGTAGAAATGTTTCCTGGTTTAAAATGAAGGAAAAGCGATTAATTCGCTGATAGAAAGTCTAATTATAAAATAGCCGCATGAAAAAAAAGATATTGTTTCTTTCTGACTGGCCTGATAATATTGAAAATATTAAAATGCTGCAGAACCTGTTGAATAATGAATTCTCGGGAGATTATGAATGGACAGTGTGGAGCTGTAAGAAAAAGAAAGATAATAGTTTGATCTACAGATGGGTAAGCTATTTCAGTGGAGCGTTCTATGTCATCAGGAACAGAAGAGCTTATCATGCCGTTTTTATTTGGCAACAGATGGTCGGATATATTCTCTTTGAAATAATGCGGATTATCAGGTTTAATTTACCCGGGATAATATTTTTTACTATTATTTCGGATTCAAATTTTCTATTCAGGTATTTTAAGAATCACTTTATACGCATTTCTCTGAAATTCTCAAAGGCTGTGATCTGGCCATCTGAAGAGATGGCTAATAATGCAAAGAAAAATTTCCCGGAATTCGCAACAAGGAATCATTTTACAATAAATCCGTTATTTGATGTTATAGACATCAGCGTACCTGTAGCCAGGGAACTGGATGACCCGTATTTCCGTAATGGGGTTTTTACGGCCGGAAAGAGTGAGAGAGATTTTAATGTCGTGATAAGGGCATTCAGAAATACTGATATCCCGGTTACCATTGTTTGTCCGGATAATTATCCCATTACAGAAACAGACATTACCCCGAACATCCGGATACTCAGGTTTTCAAAGGTTTCTCATGAGCAATACTATGCTTTGGCCAATCAAGCATTCTGTATAGTCATATCTGTTACAAGTGACAAATCACCCTGCGGGCAGCTTAATATAGGTTTTGCAATGGCTAATTCAAAACCTATTATTGCTACTGAAGGATATGCAGTAAAGGATTTTGTCGTAGATAACGTAAACGGTATCTTATTCAGGGTTGGACACAGCGATGAAATACGCCAGGGGTATGAAAAACTAAAAAATGATCCTGCTTTTACTAAAAAACTGATCGGTCATGCAAATAATACTGCAAAAGAGATGAGCCCCGCCATATTTATTAAAAAGCTTATTAAAATTATTGAGAATTGAGCATTCCAAATAATAGTTTGCCACATTCTGCGTTTACTTTCATTAGTATTATCCGTTAATCCTATTTTAAAACTTATGAAAGTTCTCATTCTTGCAGGAGGCAGGGGTTCCCGTTTATCAGAGGAAACAGGGACAAAGCCTAAACCTATGGTCGATATCGGTGATAAACCGATTCTATGGCATATCATGAAAGTATATTCAGGTTATGGTTTCAACGAGTTTGTAATTTTATGTGGTTACAAGGGGTACATGATAAAAGAGTATTTCGTGAATTACCAGCGCCATAATTCTGATTTGACAATAAACATGGTTACCAATGAAGAGACACATTTAAATAACCATGCTGAACCGTGGAAAGTTACATTGTTGGATACCGGCCTGAATTCGATGACTGGAAGACGCATAAAACAGGCCAGGAATTTTGTCGGCAATGAACCATTCATGCTTACATATGGCGATGGAGTAGCTGATATTAACATAAATGATTTGGTTAATTTTCACAAGTCTCATGGTAAGTTGATTACAATGACATCAGCATTGCCTGAGGGTCGGTTCGGATCGTTACTTATCGATCCTATGTCAAGAGTCACTTCATTCCAGGAGAAGCCAAAGGGCGATGGAAACTGGGTGAATGCCGGTTTCTTTGTTTGCCAGCCTGAAGTGTTCGATTACATTCAGGATGGCGAATTGACTGTTTTTGAAAGAGAACCATTGGAGAATCTGGCAAGTGCCGGGCAGCTTTTTACTTTTAAGCATTCCGGCTTTTGGCACCCGATGGATACGATGCGGGACAAAGCTGAACTGGAAGAATTGATTAACACGGGCAGGGCGCCATGGATTAAGTGGTAAAAATCAAGAACTAAATAGGGTAAAAATGAAAGTATTAATAACAGGAAATCTAGGGTACGTAGGATGTGGTCTTGTAAAGGAATTCAGAACTTACTATCCAAATGCAGAAATAATAGGTTTTGACAGAGGATATTTTGCAAAGTACATTACAAGCAATAAAATAAGTCCGGAAGCCTACCTGACAACGCAACATTTTGGTGACGTCCGGGATTTTCCCGATCATCTGCTCAAAGATGTGGATACAGTAATATCACTTGCAGCCATTTCAAACGATCCTATCGGGAATAAATTTGAGGAGGTAACTCTCGACATTAATTACAGGGCGGCGGTTGAAATAGCCCGAAAAGCCAAAAAAGCGGGTGTGAAGAAGTATATTTTTGCATCCAGCTGCAGCGTTTATGGTGCTGCGGGTGTTGAAGCCAGAACAGAGAGTTCTCAGTTGAATCCATTAACTGCGTATGCAAAATCAAAGGTATACACCGAAAAGGAACTTGCAGAACTGGCAGATAATAATTTTCAGATTACGTGCCACCGCTTTGCAACAGCCTGCGGTATGAGCGACAGACTCAGGCTGGATTTGGTACTGAACGATTTTGTAGCGTGCGCAATAACCTCGGGTGAGATAACAATCCTGAGCGATGGAACTCCATGGCGCCCATTGATAAATGTTCTGGATATGGCCAGGGCAATGAGATGGTCGAATGAGAGAACCTCGTCTGAAGGAGGGGATTATCTTGTCATTAATACAGGCAGTGACGAATGGAATTACATGGTGAAAGACCTGGCTTTTAAAATTCAGACAATGCTTCCGGATACACGGGTCTCAATAAATGAAAATGCCCAACCGGATAAGAGATCCTATAAAGTGGATTTTGGCCTTTATAAAAAACTGGCTCCGGATCATCAACCTGTATATGACCTGGAAAGTTCCATCAGGAGTCTTATTGATGGATTAAAAGGGATTAATTTTCAGATCCAAAGTTTCAGGAATTCTGAATTTATGCGTCTTAATATTATAAACCAGCTGTTAAATGATGGTATTTTAAATGAGCAGCTCAGATTGATTTAAAAAAAATTGAGTGGCGGGATAAAATCTGACAAAACATAATCCCAGTTACCACTCCAATCCCTTTCCTGAAACATCTTTTAGTGATGTATTCAAACACTTAAGAATGTAAAAAATGAAATGCAGATTTTGTAAAACCGAACTTGAGAATATCTTTATTGACCTGGTAAATTCACCTGCCTCCAACTCTTTTCTGACACCTGTCCAGCTTAATGAGCCTGAGCTTTATTTCCCCCTGCGCGTTTATACCTGTCCGAAGTGTTTCCTGGTCCAGGTTGATGAGTATAAAAAATCAGATGCCATATTTGACAATGAATATGTTTACTTTTCCTCTTATAGTACGAGTTGGCTGAAACATGCAAAGGATTATACTGATCTGATGGTCAGTCGGTTTGGTTACAATGAAAACTCAATGGTTATTGAGGTGGCTTCAAATGATGGTTACCTGCTTCAATATTTTAAGGAAAAAAATATTCCGGTCCTGGGAATTGAACCGACTGCTGATACTGCTGCTGTCGCCAGCGAAAAAGGGATTGAATCTGTTGTGGCTTTCCTCGGTACAAAACTAGCCAATGAGCTGGCATCAAAAAATATAAAGGCGGATCTTTTAATTGGCAATAACGTACTCGCTCATGTACCTGATATTGTTGATTTTGTCGGCAGCCTTAAAATCATCCTGAAGGAAACCGGTGTTATTACAATGGAGTTTCCCCACCTTATGCAATTGATAGATCATAACCAGTTTGACACCATTTATCATGAGCACTTTTCCTACCTGTCATTTACCACTGTAAGAGATATTTTTGCTTCGCAGGGTCTTGAAATGTTCGATGTTGAGGAATTGACGACTCATGGCGGTTCTCTGAGAATTTATGCGAAACATCAGGATGATACCACCAAACCAGTCAGTGAAAATGTGACCGCTTTACTCGAAAAGGAACTGGTGAAAGGAATGAGAACCCTGCACTATTATAACAATTTTCAGCAAAGAGTCCTTAATATTAAAATGGATTTTATTGAATTTCTGATTGAACAGAAAAGAAGTGGAAAAAGGGTTGCCGCATATGGAGCTGCTGCAAAAGGAAATACGATGCTGAATTTTTGCGGAATCAAGAACGACCTGATTGATTTTGTTGTTGATGCCAATCCACACAAACAAAATAAGTTTTTACCAGGGAGTCATATACCGGTGACAAGCATTGAAAGCATGCGTGAATTCAAACCAGCCTATGTAATAGTGTTTCCCTGGAATTTAATAGATGAAATCCTGGATTATTTGAGTTTCGTGAAGGACTGGGGAGGAAAGCTTGTCACTTTTATTCCTGCTATAAAAGAGTACTAGCATGAGAAATCACGGAAACGAATCATGAATTCAGGTGACGAACTTTATAGTCTGATTAACAGACTCTATCCTATCTGCCGCAGCATTACCGGAGATGGTGTTCGTGAATCACTCCAAATCATTGGTGAGTACATCCCGATCCAGGTTCATGAAGTTAAAAGTGGTACAAAGGTGTTTGACTGGACAGTTCCGGAAGAATGGAATATTTATGATGCTTTCATCAAAAATTCCCGGGGCGACAAGATAATTGATTTTAAGGAACTGAATCTTCATGTTTTAAATTACAGCATCCCTGTTGACGAAAAAATCGGATTGGAAAAGCTGAAGGAACACTTGTTTACTGACCCTCAGCATCCTGAATGGGTTCCCTACCGCACATCCTATCACAATAAGAACTGGGGATTCTGCATGTCTCACAATCAATTTACAGGATTAAATGATGAGGTCTACGAAGTTAAAATTGACTCAGTCCTAAAACCTGGATCATTAACCTATGGCGAGTATCTGATAAAGGGGAAAACAGACCTCGAAGTTCTTTTTACCTGTCACATCTGTCATCCCTCGTTATGCGACGATAATCTGTCAGGAATATCAATTGCTGCAAGGCTTGCAAGGGAATTATCAAACATGAAGCTGAAATACTCATATCGATTCCTGTTTATTCCCGGTACTATCGGTTCAATTACTTGGCTTAGCTTAAACCAGGATAAGGTAAACAATATAAGATACGGTCTGGTTCTCACCCTGCTTGGTGATGAAAGTAAATTTCATTATAAGAAAAGCAGGCGTGGAAATTCTGAGATAGACAGAATAGTAATCAGGCTGCTAAAAGATAAATATCCCGATTCAGAATTCATTGAATTTTACCCTTACGGGTATGATGAAAGACAATTTTGTTCCCCTGCCTTTAATTTACCGGTGGGCAGGTTATCCCGTTCAAACCATGGTGAATTCCCTGAATATCACACTTCTGCCGATAATCTTGCTTTTATCGCACCAAAATATCTTTCGGAATCCTACGAACTCTTACTTGCAATAGTTGATGAAATAGAATCAGGGGAAAAATATTTGAGTTTAAATCCGGAATGTGAGCCACAGCTGGGTAAAAGAGGATTATTCAAGAAAATTGGCGGGCAGAGTGAAACCAAAGATTTTCAAATGGCATTGTTGTGGATCCTGAATTTATCGGATGGCGAGCATTCATTAAAAGATATATCAGAGCAGTCATGCCTTGGCAGTTCCATAATTTATGCAGCAAAAGATGCTCTGGTTGATGCAGGTTTGTTAATAAAAATGTAATGATGGCTTAATTTCATTTTTAAGGTAGGTATTATGAAGATTTTAAGAAATTGTCCTGCGTAAAATGGTGTACCCCGTTTGTTTTGAATAAATATGATTACATATTAATCGCTCCCTAATAGTAAATAACATGAGTATGAATCAAAAAGTGCCTTTGCCGACTGATGTTTCAATAATTACCACATATCGTTGCCAGATGAGATGCAAAATGTGTAACATCTGGAAATACCCCACAGATGAAAGGAAGGAAATTACTGTGAAAGACCTTGAGAAACTTCCCTCATTAAAATTTGCAAATGTGACAGGGGGAGAACCATTTCAGCGCCGGGATCTTGAGGAACTTGTTGCGCTTCTCTTTACCAAAGCCAAAAGGGTGGTCATTTCCACCTCTGGCTGGCATTATGAGAAAATAATCAAGCTTGCAGAAAAATTTCCTGAAATTGGAATCCGGGTCAGCATTGAAGGTTTGTCACAACGGAATGATGATTTACGAGGCCGTCAGGGAGGATTCGACAACGGACTGAAAGTTCTGCTGAAACTTCGTTCAATGGGAATTAAGGATATCGGATTTGGCATAACTGTCTCCAATCAGAATTCAGAAGATATGTTATGGCTACACCGGTTAGCCAAAGAGCTTAAACTCGAGTTTGCCACTGCAACTTTTCATAATTCCTACTATTTCCATAAGGATGATAATCAGGTTACAAATACAGATACCGTCATTAAGCACTTTGAAGAACTTATAACTGAACTACTTAAAGAGAACAATCCAAAAAGCTGGGCAAGGGCTTTCTTTAATCTGGGACTCATTAATTATATCAGAGGAGGCAAGCGCATGCTGCCCTGCGAGGCGGGATTGGCAAATTTCTTCATTGAACCATATGGTGATGTTTATCCTTGCAACGGACTTGAAGATAAAATCTGGAAAGAGAGCATGGGCAATTTGCATGATTTTTCCACTTTTGAAGATTTGTGGTATAGCGTTCAGGCCGAAAGGGTTCGTAATCTGGTTAAAATATGCCCAAAGAACTGCTGGATGGTGGGAACTGCAGCCCCGGTTATGAAAAAATATATCAGGCACCCTGCAGGCTGGATTATTGAAAACAAGCTAAAGTCCTTAAGAGGGAAAGAGATCTGTTTTGATAAAGTACCATATTACAACGTTGGACAAAGTCCATTACAGGGGGATCTTGAATACACCAGGATGAAACCATTTACAGATAAATCGGGTGTTAAGCCTGATCCTGACCTGCCACTGATTGAAGAGTAATATTAAGATTCAGCTTCTTTTGAGTTTCATATGACGTTTATCTCAAACACAATTTGCTGACATGGAGTATCACAAGGTAACTGAAATCCGTAGCATAAGCAGTTCGGTTTATGTTTTATGTTTCGAAAGAAAGGATATCCAGTTCGTTCCCGGTCAGCATTTAAATGTTGGACTACCCGGAGAAGAAGACCGCCCGTATTCAATTTATAGCGGTCATTCCGAAGAACATCTCGAAATCCTTGTCAAAGAGATTGAACAGGGAAATATCTCAAGAAAACTAAGGGTTGTGGAACCAGGTGATTTGATCACTGTTGATACGCCAACCGGATATTTTACAATTGAAGAAGAACGAAAAGAGAAGGTCCCTTTCTGGTTCATCGGAACCGGGACCGGAATATCTCCCTTTCATTGTTTTGTAAAGTCATATAGCGATTTGGATTATCATATTGTCCACGGAATTAAAGCCGGACATGAATCTTTCGAACGGAAGGAGTACGAAGCGGGCAGATATATAAGTTGCACAAGCAGGGATTCCGATGGTGATTATAATGGAAGAATTACTGAATATCTGAGGACCTCACAACTCGGGCCTGAGGCCTATTATTTTGTCTGTGGCGGTTATGAAATGATAGATCAGGTTTTTGATTTGCTGATATCAAAGGGGATTAGTAAGTTTAGAATAAAGACTGAGGGATATTTTTGAAATGAAGATTACTGTAATTGGTACTCGTGGGATTCCAAATATACAAGGTGGGGTTGAAACTCACTGTGAGGAATTGTATCCCCGCTTGGTCAGATTGAATTATGAGGTTCATCTTATTAGAAGGTCTTGTCACGTTCCTTCAGGGGATAGTCTGACCGAATACAAAGGTGTTCATTTGCATAATATTTTCACGGTAAGGCGGATTAAAATAGAAACAATCCTCCATACTTTTCTGGCTGTACTCTGGGCAAAGAAACATGGGACAGATATACTGCACATACACGCTATTGGTCCGGCTATTTTAACTCCTCTTGCCCGTTTATTGGGCATGAAGGTAGTTTTTACTCATCATGGACCAGATTACAATCGTGCCAAATGGGGTCATTTTGCCAAATTGGTACTCAGAATCGGCGAGAAGTGGGGAACTGCTTATGCTAACGAGATAATTGTGATCTCAAACCTGATAAAAGAGTCCCTTGAAATAAAATTTAAACGACCCGATACTAATCTGGTATTCAATGGCGTAACACCTCCTTCCTTTACCAGCAGGACGGATTATATTGAATCCCTTGGTTTAAAATCCGGCAGGTATGTCTTTGCTTTAGGTCGTTTTGTCGAGGAAAAAGGATTTGACTTATTGATAAAAGCATTTAATAAATTGAATCAGAACGAGTACCGCCTGGTTATAGCAGGTGATGGGGATCATGAGGTTCCTTATACTAAAAGTTTAAGGAAACTGGCAGGAATGACCAATGTTGTTTTGACGGGATTTATAAAAGGGGATCAGCTCCAGCAGCTCTTCTGTAATGCACGCTTATTCGTACTCCCTTCATTTCATGAGGGATTGCCAATCTCACTTCTTGAAGCCATGAGCTACAAGTTACCGGTTCTGGTAAGCGATATACCAGCAAATAAGCAGGTTTCACTGCCTGACATCACCTACTTCAGGACAGGGAATGAGGAATCACTTACAGACTGTATTTCGAATATACTTAAAGAGGATTTTGCTTTAGTTGAATATGATATGTCCCCTTATGACTGGGATAAAATTGCTTTGCAAACGGCGGAAGTCTATAAGAAGGTTTTGAATTCCAAATGGAACTGACCACTGCTGTATTATATATTATCGGGCTAATTAACGTCAGATT
>Ga0105106_10000218_pt1 | contig 39996 bp, 30 predicted proteins | sample PPLLaktember2015_5_FD_79109 | JGI IMG/M metagenome (GOLD analysis project Ga0105106, IMG submission 79109) | Freshwater sediment microbial communities from Prairie Pothole Lake near Jamestown, North Dakota, USA - PPLs Lake P8 Core (1) Depth... | ecosystem: Environmental > Aquatic > Freshwater >... | reverse complement strand
TCAGCACGCTCCTGCGAGCCGGCTGGGGACTGCCGAACCTCATTCCGTGATCTGTCGACCCGCGAGCGCAGGTGAACCCGCGTGCTATAATGCGCGGCGACACCCTTTGGGAGGCCCGAGTGATCCCCGATCAGCTTGAGAAGCGCCTGGAGTGGCTGGATGAACAGCGCCGCAAGCTTGCCGACGCGCTGAAGATCTCCGATCAGCGCCTGGCCTCCCTGGATGACGACCTGGCGAAGCTGAGCCGCCAGATGCAGGAGCAGGCTGTCGAGACCTCGCGTCTGAGCGCGCAGGTCATGCGCGTTGGTCAGTTCGATGAGGCCTTGACCAAACACCGCCAGGAAGTCTCCCGACAACTCGAATCCGCCGAAGAGCGCCGCACCGAGAAGGAGAAGCGGCTGGAGGAGATGCGCAAGGCGGATCTGCGCGAGCTGACCAAGCAGGTGCAGGAGCTCAGGAAAGGCGTATCTGAGGTCGACAAGCTGCGCGAGCAGGTCGAGACACGACGCCAGGAGGAGATACGGCTGACGCGCACAGTCGATGAGTTCGGCAAGCGGATCGACGACGAGGTCGTTCGGGCCGAAGACCGGTCGCGCATGCTCCTGTCGCTGGAGGAGAGCCGCAAGCAGGACAGCAAGCGTCTGGCGGAGGTCCAGGCGGAGACGGCCGGGCAGCGGGGGCGGGTCGACACGCTTCGCGGCACGTTGGATACCGTCGAGGACCGATTGCGCAGGCTGGAGGTGCGCGCCTCCGAGTTGGCGGCCGGCGAGGCGGAGAGGCGCGAGGTTCTCTCAGTGTGGATGGACCAGCAGAACCTTCGGCAGGTGGAATTCGAGCGGCTGTGGAAAGATTGGGGAAAGCGGTTTGAGTCGTTCGAAAAGCTGGCCGCCGAGTTGACCGAGCGAACGCATGCGTACGATGAGACCTTTCGGGCGCTCAAGCAGCAGCGTGAAGCGCTTGACGGTTTGATCGAACGTCTCGAACGCCGCATCGGCGAGGTCGGTGAGATGCAGCGGTTGGCCGATGATCGGCTCAAGCAGGAATGGACGACTTTCCAGGGAGAGGACCAGAAGCGCTGGAATACCTACAAGTTGGCGAATGAAGAAGTGTGGCGGGAGCACAACCGCCTGCATGAGAAGATCAGCGTGCAACTGGGAGAGATCGATATGCGCCTGGCCGAGAGTCTGCGCATATTGACGTCACAGGCGCAGACCTCGACCAACGGGCTGGCCGCGATATTGAGCGTCCTGAGCGAGTGGTCGGCTGACGCCGAGCGCCAGCGCAGCCAGTTGCGCCCGGGGACTTGAGCCGAGCGGCGAGCCGGCGGCCTGTTCCCTCCAGAGTGCCTAAAGATGCGCGTTATCGGAACCGCAGGCCACGTCGACCACGGCAAGTCCGCCCTGGTCCAGGCGCTGACGGGCGTCCATCCCGATCGTCTTAAAGAAGAGCAGGAACGCCAGATGACGATCGACCTCGGCTTCGGCTGGCTGCGCTTGCCGGACGGAGAAGAGGTGGGCGTGGTTGACGTCCCCGGTCATCGCGACTTCATCGAGAACATGCTGGCCGGCGTCGGGGGAATCGATGCCGCGCTGCTGGTGGTGGCCGCCGACGAAGGGGTGATGCCGCAGACGCGTGAGCACCTGGCCATCCTGGACCTGCTGGAGGTCGAGCGGGGCGTGGTGGCGCTGACGAAGATCGACCTGGTCGACGACCAGGCCTGGCTCGATCTGGTGCGGGACGAAGTGCTTGGGCTGCTCGCCTCGACCAGCCTGCGACAGGCGCCGGTGGTGGGGGTCTCATCGAAGACCGGTCAAGGGATCGATGAGCTCGTCCGGGCGCTGGGCGCGGTCTTGAAGTCGGGGCCGCCCAGGCCGGACCTGGGCAGGCCGCGATTGTCCATCGACCGTGTCTTCACGCTGACCGGTTTTGGGACCGTCGTGACCGGCACCTTGCTGGACGGCGCGTTGGAGGTCGGGCAGGAAGTATCGGTCCTGCCCGGCGGAGAGAGCGGCCGCATCCGCGGCCTGCAGACGCACAAGTCCAGGGTCGACCGGGCCGTGCCGGGAAGCCGGACGGCCGTGAACGTCGCTGGCATCGACTTCCGCAGCATCAACCGGGGAGACTTGCTGACGCTGCCGGGTGCGTACCGGCCGACCAGACGGCTGGACGTGCGCTTTCGCCTGCTGGCCGACGCCTCCGCTGCGTTGCGCCATGATCAACGCGTCAAGATCTTCGTCGGGGCGGCGCAGCGAGTCGCCAGGGTGCGGCTGCTGGGCGTGGACGAGCTGCTGCCCGGGCAGGAGGGCTGGCTGCAGCTCGTCGTCCAACAACCGCTGGTGGCAGCGCCCGGTGACCACTTCATTCTGAGGCGGCCGTCCCCGGGAGAAACGCTCGGCGGAGGGCGCGTGGTCGATGCCGAGCCGGCGCGGCTCCACCGGCGTCGGGATGCGGCCGTGCTGGAGTCGCTCGAGAGGAGGCTGCAGGGGACTCCGAGTGACCTCCTCGAGCAGGCGCTGATGTCCGCCGGGCCGGGCCCGATACGCCGCGCCGTCGAGCGCGCACGGCTCGACCTGGAGACGGCAGCTGAGGCAATCCGGGATTTGAAGGCGCGAGGCAGGCTGATGAGCCTGAGCGGAGAGGATATCGCACCAGGATCAGACGCGCTGGTGATCAGTGCCGCCACGTTGACCGAAGTACGGCGTCTGATGGAGGCGGCCGCTGCGGCGTATCACCAGGCGCACCCTCTGCGGGCCGGGATGCCGCCCGAGGAACTGAAGAGCCGCCTCGGCTATGAGGCGCGGACGCGGGCGGCGCTGCTCGAATGGTCGCTACGGAGCGGAGTGCTGGTGGAATCGCACGGCCGCATCGCCCTGCCGGGACGGGTGGTGGCCCTGAGCGACGGCGAGCGTGCTGCGGCGGAGGCGCTGCTGGAACGGTTCCGCCGGTCCCCGGGCGCGCCGCCGTCGGTGAAGGAGTGCATCGACTCGGTTGGGGAGGAACTGTTAGGGCATTTGCTCGACGAACGGCGCCTGGTCCAGGCATCCTCCGAGGTCGTCTTCAGCGCAGCCGAGTACGATCGCATGGTTGAGGCCGTGCGTGAGCAAATTCGTGTCCGGGGTGCCGTGGCCGTCGCCGATATCCGCGACCTGTTTCAAACCTCGCGCAAGTACGCGCTGGCGCTGCTGGAACACCTGGATGCGGAGGGGGTCACGATCCGAGAAGGGGATGCGCGGCGGCTGAAGGGCAGCGGGGGTTGAGGCGGCCGGCCTTGCTGCCGGATCAGAACCGACGATCTCGAAACTCCCCTCCGACGATTGCGCCGACCGGCGTGATCCCAGCCAGCCCCATGGGGTCGGATTGTGACGGATCCTTCTCGAGGACGATCAAGTCGGCCAGGTACCCTGGCGCGAGTCGACCCTGCCGCGCACTCGTGCCGGAGGCGATCGCTGGCCCCAGCGTGAAGGCCTCCAAAGCCCGGGACCAGGCAAGCCGCTGTGCGGGGGTCCAGCCGTCGGGGCCGGGTGAACCGTCCTGACGGCGCCGTGTCACGGCGGCATGCAGACCGCAGAACGGGTTGGGGGACTCGACCGGCGCGTCGGAGCCGAAGGCCAGGGTCGCGCCGGCATCTGCCAGGCTGCGCCAGGCGTACGCGTGCCGTACGCGAGCACCCCAATAGCGCTCGGCCATAAGCATGTCGGAGGTCGCGTGGATCGGCTGCATGGAGGCCACGATACCCAGTTTCGCCAGACGCGGGATGTCCGAGGGGGAGATGAGCTGGACATGCTCGATGCGGTGCGGGGGCCGCCCGGCGCCCGAAGAAGGGACCGATGACTGCAAGGTCTCGAACGCGTCCAAGACTTCACGGTTGGCGGCGTCCCCGATCGCGTGCACGGCGAGAGCGAGTCCGGCAGGGATTGCTCGCCGGCCAACGGAGATGATCTCTTCCCGCGTCGCCTGCGGCAAGCCGAGGTTCCCGGCCTCGCCGTCGTAAGGCTCAAGCATCCACGCTGTCCGTGGGCCCAATGCGCCGTCGGCGAAAAGCTTCACATGGCCGATCCGAATCCAGTCGTCGCCGAAGCCGGACTGCATCCCCAGGTCGAGCGCGCCGTCCATCTGATCCCGCTGAATGTGTTTGACGACGCGCACTGGGAGCTTCCCGCGTTCTCGGAGCGTCTGTAGTGCAAGCATGCTTGCCGCGCCGTCGAAATCGTGTACGCAGGTCAGGCCGAGGCGCACGAGTGTGTCGAGCGCGGCGGCGATGGTCTCCGCCGTCTGCGCCGGGGTCGGCTGCGGAATGAGGGCGGACACGAGTTGGACCGCACTCTCGAACAGGATCCCGGTCGGGCGGCCGGCCGCATCGTGCCCAATCCGGCCGCCGGGCGGGTCCGCGGTCGAGGCCCCGATCCCGGCGGCCGCAAGCGCAGCGCTGTTGACCCAGGCGCAGTGCAAGGACTTGGCCGTCAGGTAGGCGGGTCGGCCGCCTGTGACGGCATCCAGGTCGGCGGCGCTGCCGTAGGCCCCCCAGACGTTGTGATTCCAGCCGTGCCCCAAGATCCAATCGCCGGCGGAGGCGCTGCCGACGCGCGAGCGCAGACGTTCAAGGCACTCCGGCAGGTCACGCGTCTCGCAGTCCACCTGGCTGAGATGGCGTGCATAGGCGAATAGGTGCAGATGGGCGTCGGTCAGCCCGGGGAGAACGGTCCGTCCCATCAGATCGACGATCTCGGTCTCCGGTCCCGCCAACGCGGCGGCCTTATCGTCGTTGCCGGCAAGCAGGACGCGATCGTGCGCGATGGCCAGGGCCTCGACCGGGCGGCTGTGCGCTTCGGTGTAGATCCGGCCGCGGCGCAGGATCAGCGAGGCGTGGCTCATCCCCGGCCTCCTGCAGCCGGCCTCGGGGGCGCCCGACGCGACGCGGGTGGCACGCGGCGTAAGTGTGCAAGACGTGAGGTGGCGGCGCACATCATCCGAGCGCCCTAACCAGGACTTCCAGGGGATGCAGGACGGGGAGTCGAGCGTGCCCGGCCATCCACCACCGGCACGTCTCGGAATCGCTGATGAGGAAATCGTAGCGGCCGTCTGCGGCCTGGTCGAAGAGGCCCGATCCGACCGTGCGTGCTACCGCGTACTTCTCGGCCTTCAAACCGTAAGTCCCCGCGACGCCGCAGCACTCCGAGTCGGACAGGTCGACGGTCAGGCCGGGAATTCGCTGCAGAACGGCGAGCGCGGGCGTACCGACGCCATGCGCCTTCAGCTGACAGGGCGGGTGGTAGAGCGCGCGAGCCTCGACTTGGCGAAGTGGCAGCGCCTCCAAGCGGTCGTCCAGGTAGAGAGCCAGGAACTCGAAGAAATCATAGGCGTTCTCGGCCAGGAGATCGGCCTCTTCGCTCTGAATCCCGAGGATGGTGCGGTAGTCGTGTTTCAGGCTCAAGACGCAGGAGGTGGACGTGCCGACGATATGGTAGTTGGCGCGGGCGAAGGCCGACAGGCTGCGGATATTCCGGGCGGCGTAGGCGCGCGCGGCATCGAACAGGCCGTTGGACTGGAGAGGAAGCCCGCAGCACCCTTGCGGCGGGACCACCACTTCACACCCGAGGCGCTGCAGGACATCCAGGGCCATGCCGCCTAGTTCCGGCTCGTAGTAGTTCGTCCCGCAGCCGTGGAAGTAGGCGACGCGAATGACACCGGTCCCGACATCAGGATCCGGCTTCGAAAGGAGTTCGGCACGGCGCAGGCTGCGGAAAGTGCGCGTTCGGAAGGCAGGCATGGGCGCATGACGATGGATCTTGATGATGCGCTCCATCAGCCAGCGCACCGGCATGGCGCTCAGCGCCAGGTTGGCCAACGGCGCGAGCGGTGTGCCGAACCGCCCGAGCAGATCCGGCCTCGAGATGACCTGGTCGCGCAAGGGGATGCCGGTCTCGCGAGCCAGGCGAGCCTTGGCCTGGATATTGATCTCGGCCACCGCCACGCCGTGAGGGCAGACGCGCGAGCATGTGCCGCAGCCTGAGCACCAGCCCACGGAGAGATCCGGAAGCGGGAGCGAAGGGTGCCGATAGCGCTGGGCCTGCGGGCCGACGGCCTTGGGCCCGGGGAAGAGGTCGGTGGCCGCGGCCACCGGGCAGGCGGCCGTGCAGATGTTGCACTTGAGACAAAGGTCAGCGCTCAAGGCAGGCTGGCTCACCTGAGGGCCTCCTCGACCGCGCAGGCCGCGCTGACGAGATCGATCCCTTGCCGGGACCCTTCCCGGCTTCGGTCGCAGCCGGCTAACAGGCCGCCGGCGGCAAACAGGTTGTCGAACAGAGGGCGCGCTTGCATATCGACGGGCCGGAAACCCCCGCCGACGCGCACGCCGAAGCTAGCGTACGGTTGAGTGGCGAAGGGAGAGTCGGCGGTCCAGTCATCTCGCTCAGATGTGTGCGCGACAGGGAGGTCGAAGACCGATTCCTGGACCGTGCCGCGTGCGCGAGCGAGCAGGCCGCCGTGCAGCAGCCCCCCGGTGGCGAGGATCACGGCGTCGGCTCGATACGGTCGTGGGCCGCCGGCTGTCTGAGAGACAACGCCGGAGACGCTCCCGGGATAGGTCGCTTCGACCAGGCCGACAGCATGGGCGCCCTCGATCAACCGGACACCGGCTGCAAAGGCGGCGTGCCGCAGGGCGCGCTCCAGCCGCAGTCCGGGTACAGAAGGTGGAAGCGTTGGGATCTCGAACAGTCGAATGCCGAGGTGCTCCTCAGCCTTGAGGCGTGCCGACTCCGAGTGGGCCAGCCCGAGGACAGCCGGCAGTCCCAGACGCCGTACGCCGGCGAGGCGAGGCCTCCACGCGCGCAGGGTCTCGCTGCGCCAAGCGGGCTGGTCGAAGAGGCGCGCCAGGTCGGTCGAATACAGGTCGCGGTTCAGGGGCAAGTTGGGCATGGGCAGGCGTACGACACCATCCACGGGCATGCCCGATCGGCGTAGGCGCGCCGCGGCGTAGTCGGCTGCGAAGTCGCGGAAGTGGTCCAGGGCGGCCAGGTGGAAGGGCTCCTGACTCCCGAGCGCGCCGGCCGACTGAGCCAGGGGCGCCAGCATCGTCGAGCGGGTGTGGCCGGCCGCGGTCGGAAGGGACAGGGTGCTGTCCGCGGAACCGCGATACTCGAGGTGTTGTTCGGCCACGATTTCGCGGAACAGATCGAGCGCGTGATGGATGCGTTCAACCCCGGCCAGCTGGTAAGGGTGAGTGGCGGGAAGTCGGGCCAGCTCGACCGATGAGAGCGGTGAGGCCAGCACGTCGATACAGCCGTGGGAGATTTCGAGGCCCCCCCGTCCTTCCGTCAGCAGGGTCACGCGGGCGCCGCGGCGCCCGGCGAGGGCGGCGGCGAACAGCCCCGTCAGCCCGGCGCCGACTACCAGGACAGGGGTCATGACGCCTCCGGCTCATGCCGCATCGCCATGAGCTCCACGTACAGGCGCCGGGTGAGCTCCATTTGACGAAGCTGCGTTCCCCATGCCAGGGGACGAGTGCCGCGCCAGCGCTCCTCGAGAAACGATTCGAGCCACCCAAGATCGGCGCCGGCACGGGATTCGGCCAGGGCGGCGGTGCGGTAGGCGCAGAAGCCTGCCTGGCATGGACCCATCCCCACGCGCAGATCACGGCGGATATCATCCAGCTCGGCCGTGTCGGCGCTGGCCAACGCCCGGACGATCTGCTCGCGCGTGACCGACTCGCACTCGCAGATGACCTCAGGGGGCAGCGATCGAGGCCGGACATGTTCGAGGTGGCGCAGTCGGTCGGGCAGGGCGTAGTAGCGAGCTCGCCGCGGCGGATCGAGTGGGACGTCCTTCGTCCGACAAGCGGACTCGACGTGCAGCGCTCGGCACACCTGGTCGACCGTCTGCTCGGCCATCAGCCGGAAGGTGGTCAGCTTGCCCCCGATCACGGAGATCATCCCGGGCAGCCCGTCGGAGGCCGCATGGTCGAGGATGAGGTGTGCGCGAGGCATCTGGCGCGTCTCACCGGCTGTCTGGGTTGGGCGGAACAGCGGTCTCACACCGGCCCAGGCGCGCAGCGGGCGACGGTCGGCGATGCCCGGGATCAGCCTCTCCGCCTCGGCTAGCAGCAGGTCGATCTCCCAGGGCTGAATGCGAAGGTCGGTCGGGTCTTCGACCGGGACGTCGGTGGTGCCCAGGACAGCGACGGTTCCGACCGGGACGATGATGTCGCCGTCAGCTGGCGGCTTCAAGCGGTTCACGATGGTATTGACCACTCGGGTGGCCATCGCGACCATCGTGCCTTTTCCCAATGCCATGGGGATATCGACCCCGGCGAGCGCGGCCGTTTGGCGCGCCCATGGCCCGGTGGCATTGACGACCATCTCGGCATGGATCGTCACGGGCTGTGTGCCGTCCGGGGGCTGCAACGTGGCGCCGCGGATGCGGTCGCTTTCCCGGACGATACCGGTCACCCGATGGCGTAGGCGGACCTCTCCGCCAGCGCTGCGGATTGCCTCCACCAGCGCGTGGAGGAGATCGAACGAATCCAGAGAGGCGTCCTGCACCGCAAAGACGCGCTGCAGTTGTGTGTTGAGCAGCGGTTCGCGACGGCATGCCTCAGCGACGGAGATCTCGGTCGCCGGGACGCCGGCGTGCAGACACCCCTCACGCCAGCGCTCGGCGAAGTCGGGCGGATCGCCCGGCGCGGCGGCGAAGAAACCGCCGGTGTCTTCGATGGTGTGGCGCGCCAGGCGGCGCAGGACCAGGTTCTCGGCGGCGCAATCGCGCGCCGAGGCCGGATCGGAGACGACGTAGCGGCCACCGGAATGCAGCAGTCCGTGATAGCGGCCGGACGTGCCTTGGCCGATATCGCCTTGCTCGACGAGGACGACCTTCAGGCCGCGCAGGCACGCGTCCCAAGCGATGCCCAGGCCGGTGGCGCCGCCGCCAAGGACGAGGAGCTGAGTCGACAGGGAAGTCATGGCAGTTGCGCGCCCCTGACGCGGATCTGGAGTCTTGCGGGCCGAGTCTGAGGCGACATTCGGCTAGGACGGCTTGGTCGGCTCTTCGGAGGTGCGCTCGAGCTGGAGAGCGCGGACGAATACGAGGGAGGTCTCGGCCTGCTCGAATCCCATGGCGACGTAGAAGGCGTGCGCAGAAGTAGTGAGGACATTGGTCCGGAGGATGAGCCGGGATCGTCCGGTCTCCTTGGCCCAGATCTCCGCGGCGGCGATCAACCGCCGGCCGACGCCGCGCCGGCGGTAGGCCGGATCGACAATGATGGCGATGACCTCGGCCGACTCTTCGGCGAGGAGATCATGGGCGACCCTGAGGTGCGCATAGCCAACAAGCGCATCTTCCACAACCGCCATCAGCAAGCGGTCGGTTCGCGGCAGGGCCTCAAGCCGCCGCCGCAATTCGTCGAGCGTCGCCGGGAGTCCGACGTGCTCGTTCAGCCGGCCGATCTGCTGGAGATGGACCTCTGGCGGATGCAGCGTTCGAACGATTTGCAGGTCCACGGGCCTCTCCATCAGGGTGGGCCGGGCTCAGCTCCGTGGCTCGACCCAGGAACGGGCTCGCTCGGTCGCCCTCTTCCAGGTAGCGTACATTGTATCGCGCTGGTCAACGGACATGGTCGGGACGTATTCGCGGTCGAGTGCCCAGAGGCGGCTTAGATCCGCCGGGGAACGCCATGTCCCCACGGCCAGGCCGGCCAGGTAGGCCGCGCCCAGCGCGGTCGTCTCGCTGACCACCGGCCGTTGGACCGGCACGCCGAGGATGTCCGCCTGGAACTGCATCAACAGGTCGTTGCGGGCCGCGCCGCCGTCGGCGCGAAGCGCCTGGAGTTCGATCCCGGCATCCTGCTGCATCGCTTCGAGCACGTCACGCGTCTGATAGGCGATCGACTCGAGGGTCGCCCGAGCCAGGTGAGCGGCGCTGGATCCGCGCGTCAGTCCGAGGATTGTGCCGCGGGCGTAGGCATCCCAGTGCGGCGCGCCGAGGCCGACGAACGCGGGCACCAGGTACACACCGCCGTTGTCGGGGACGGAGGCGGCCAGGTGCTCGACCTGCGCACTCTCACGGATCAGTCCAAGGCCGTCGCGCAGCCACTGCACGGCCGCGCCGGCGATGAACACGCTCCCTTCAAGGCAGTAGGTCGCCGGCTGGGGCGTGCCATCGGCGAGCTGCCACCCGACGGTCGTGAGGAGGCCGTGCGAGGATGTGACCGCCTGTGAGCCGGTGTTGAGCAGCATGAAGCAGCCGGTGCCATACGTGTTCTTGGCCATTCCGGGGCTGAAGCAGGCCTGACCGAATGTGGCCGCCTGCTGGTCGCCAGCATCAGCCGCCAGGGGGATCGGCGCGCCGAAATGCTCGCGGGCGGTCTGCCCGTATACCTGCGAAGACGGACGGACCTCGGGCAGGAGGGCCTCGGGGATGTGCAAGTGCTGCAGGATTTCTTCATCCCAGCTCAGGGTATGGATGTTGAACAGCAGCGTGCGAGAGGCATTCGATACGTCCGTGACGTGCAATTGCCCGCCGGAGAGTCGCCACAGCAGGAAGGTATCTACCGTCCCGAATGCGAGCTCGCCGCGCTCGGCACGCGCGCGTGCGCCGGGGACGTTCTCGAGGATCCAGGCGAGCTTGGTGCCGGAGAAGTACGCGTCGGTGACGAGCCCCGTCTTGGCCAGGATCGTGCGGTCGAAACCCTCGGCTTTGAGGCTGTCGCAGAGCGGGGCCGTGCGGCGGCATTGCCAAACGATGGCGTTGTACAGCGGCTGGCCGGTCGACCGGTCCCAGACAATAGTGGTCTCGCGCTGATTGGTGATGCCGACCGCCGCGATTCCTGAGGCAGCGACTCCCGCCTGTGCCAAGGCCTGGCGTGCGGTCTCGAGCTGCGTCGACCAGATCGCCTCCGGGTCGTGCTCGACCCAGCCGGGCTGCGGATAAAGCTGTGGGAACTCGCGCTGGGCTGCCGAGACTGGCTTGCCGGATTCGTCAAAGACCATGGCCCGTGACGAGGTGGTGCCTTGGTCGAGGGACAGGATGTAGCGGGGCATGGTGAGGCTCCAGAATGTCGGTCTATAGCAGGCGTTGGTCGGCTATCAGCGCGCTTACGGCGGGCAAGTCACTTCGAGTCGGGCGCGACGCCGGGCTGCTGGACTTCTCCGGGTGTCGTCGTCAGGGTGCTGCCTTCGAACCCGCGCGCGCCGCGCAGGAATTCGCCGCCGGTCATGGCCGCACGGCCCTCGGGCTGGACGATCTCGAAGACCAAGAGCCCGGCAGGGGTCGAGGCGGCCGGCAGGCCGTCGAAGTTGACCGCCCGGCCCGGCGGCGCGCCCGACGCGGGGGCGACACGGGCGCGCCGGATGGCCAATCGTCGTGGACCCCAGTAGACAAAGCACCCCGGCCAGGGGTCAAAAGCGCGCACGCGGCGTTCGAGGTCCGCCGCCGGCGATTCGAGGTCGAGGGCACCGTCGCCCTTGCCGATCAGGGGCGCGTATGTGGCCAGGCGGTCGTCTTGTGGCTGGGGCTCCAGGCGGCCGGCGACGTATTCCGGCAGGGTCGCGGCCAGGAGCGCTGCTCCGGCGTGGGCCAGTCGCGCCAGCAACGACCCGGCGGTGTCGTCCGGGAGGATGGGTTGCCGCGACTGGGCCAGGATCGGGCCCGTGTCGATGCCCGGGTCCATCCGCATGATGGTGATGCCGGTCTCATCGTCCCCGCCTAGGATTGCGGCAGGGACTGGGGCGGCGCCTCGCCAGCGCGGCAGCAGCGAGGCATGCACGTTGATACAGCCGTACTTGGGCAGGTCGAGCAGCACGGGTCGCAGGATTTGACCGAAGGCGGCCACGACGATCAGGTCGGGAGCCCAGCCACGTAGCTGATCGACGGCTTCCGGGGATAAAACACGCGTCGGCTGGCTGATGGGCAGGCCCAGGTCGGTCGCCGCCGTCTTCACCGGCGGGGGGCGAAGCCCACGTCCTCGTCCGGCGGGCCGGTCGGGCTGCGTAATCACGCCAGCTACTTGATGGGCCTCGGCCATCGCGCGCAGGCTGGGCACGGCGAAGTCGGGGGAGCCCATGAAGACGATGCGCACGCAGATTATGGTAGCACGGATGCGGGCGGCGGGCGCGTCGTCCTGTAAGGAGCGGGGTTACATCAGTAGGGTTGCGCCGGTTGCAGGACCGGGTACAATGCGCCCTCAGGTATGCCGCCGACGGGGATCCGAGGATGCCCGATCGAGAGACACTTTTCAGAGGAGACGACGCGATGAGCCAGCAACCGATGGGCGGTGGGATGGAAATCACCAGTGACGACAAGCTGTGGGCGCTCCTGGCCTACCTCTTCAGCCCGATCGTCCCTATCATCCTGCTGCTGATGGAGGACAAGAAGAACAGGCCGTTCATCAAGGCCCACAACATGCAGGCGTTGATCCTGGGCGTCATCAACGTCGTGATAGCCATGGTCATCGGTTGGCTGATCATCCCGCTGTGCATCAACGTGGCACTGGGGATCTACATGATCTACTGCGCGATCAAGGCTTACCAGGGTGAGCTCGTCAACATCCCAGTGGTGACCGACTTCGTCAAGAACCAGGGCTGGGCCTAACGGCGCAATCGGTGCGGGGCCTGCGCGACGCGGGCCCCGCACCTTGACGAGAACGGCCTGCTTGGCGTGCTTGCCGCACAAGGCAGGCGATCCCGATCCGGCACGTACGGGCAGGCAGAGCGCTCCGTACGGCCGGTTGTTTCGCTGGGTGTAGCGCCTCGTCCAGGCCCGTGGGGGCGTTGAATGGCTGTGGACAAGCGCTGGGTCTTCCCGGATCCGGTCCCCGAATCGGTCGAATTGGCACTCAGGGACTTCGCCCCGATCGAGCGACAGGTCCTGTGGTCGCGGCGGTTGGCGACGCGTGAAGCGGCCTTCGCCTTCCTTGAGCCCGACGAAAGCCCCGGGGCCGACCCGTTTCTCATCGGCGGGATGCAGGCTGCGGTCGAACGGCTGGCAGCCGCGCGGTCAAGGGGGGAGAAGGTCGCCGTGTACGGCGACTACGACGTCGACGGCGTCACCGCCACTGCACTGCTGGTCGAAGCGCTCGGCAGCCATGGGATTCAAGCGCGCGCCTACATCCCCAACCGCTTCGATGAGGGCTATGGGCTCCATGTAGAGGCGCTCAGGGGCCTGCAGGCGGGGGGCGCCGGGCTGGTCGTGACAGTCGACTGCGGCATCCGCTCGCTGGCCGAGGCGGCCGAAGCGAAATCCCTTGGGCTGGACCTGGTCATCTCTGACCACCACCAACCCGGCGCCGAGCTTCCCGATGCGCTGGCGTTGCTCTGCCCCAAGCGGGCGGGGGACCCCTATCCGTTCAAGGACCTGGCCGGCGTGGGCCTGGCCTACAAGCTGGCCGAGGCGCTGTCAAGCCGGCTGGGCGGACCGGGTCTTGAGCCACAACTCGATCTCGTGGCGTTGGGCACGGTGGCGGATCTCGCCCCGCTGGTGGACGAGAACCGCAGCCTGGTGGCGCGCGGGTTGCGGCAGATCAACAAGGACGCCTTGGGAGGCGGACAGCATCGACCGGGACTGGCGGCGCTGGCACAGGCGGCCGGCGTGGGGCCGGGCCGCGTGAGCGCCACGTCGGTGGCGTTCGGACTGGCGCCGCGCCTCAATGCGGCCGGGCGGCTCGATTCGGCCCTGACTTCCCTGAGCCTTCTTACGACCAAGGACCCGGACGAAGCCGCGCGGCTGGCGCGCGAGCTCGACGCCGCCAATCGCCGCCGGCAGGCGCTGACGGCAGAGACGCTCGCGCAAGCCCGGCGGCTGGCGCAGGGGCGTAGCAGCGCAGGCAACCTGCTGGTGGCGGCGGACGCCTCCTTCAACGAGGGGATCGTCGGATTGGCGGCGGCGCGTCTGGTGGAGGAGTTCTACCGGCCGGTCATCGTCATGGTCGTTCGCGAGGAGGACGTGCGCGGGTCGGCGCGCAGCATCCCTGAGTTCCATATCACCCAGGCCTTGGACGAGTGCGCCGACCTGCTGCGCGAGTACGGGGGGCACGCGATGGCGGCCGGTTTCACGGTCGGGCGGGAGCAGGCCGATGCGTTGGTGAGCCGGCTGGAGGCCCTGGCTGAGGCGCGTCTGGGACAGGCCGACGTGCGGCCGCACCTCGAGGTGGACGCGGTCGTCGGATTCGACGTGCTGGGCGAGACGCTCGTGCGATTCCTGGACCGGCTGGAACCGTGCGGATACGGGAACCGTCCCCCGCTTTTTGCCTCGCGGCAGGCCGAGGTCGTGCACAGCCGCGCGGTGGGAGCCGAGGCCAAGCATCTGAAGTTGACACTGAGGGAGCACGGCCGGGTCTTCGACGCCATCGCGTTCCGGCAGGGTCACCTGTTGAACCGGCTGCCGCGCCAGATCGATGTGGCCTACCACCTGGAACGCAACACCTACCTGGGCGTGGAGACGCTGCAGCTGAACATCACCGACCTGCGGCCGGCGGAGTGAGGCTGAGCTCAGTCGCTGAAGCGGTAGCGGAGCAGGGCCCAGACCGCGTGGAAGGCGTCCTGGAAGTGGATCTTCTTGCCCTCCGAGTACTCGCGCGGGTTGAAGGAGATCGCGACCTCGAACACGCGCACGCGCCGCTTGAGCAGCTTGGCCGTAATCTCCGGCTCGATGTCGAAGCGGCTGGAGCGAAGTGGGAGCGCCTGGATGACCTCCCGGCGAAAGAGCTTGTAGCCGGTCTCCATGTCGGTCAAGATGCTGTTGTAAAGGATGTTGGTCATCAAGGTCAGCAACTGGTTAGCGACCATGTGCCAGAACATGGTCGAGCGGCGGGCTCCCCCGAGGAAACGCGAGCCGTAGACGACCTCCGCCCGCCCGTCAAGGATCGGCGCGAGCAGGGTAGGGTAGTCGCGCGGGTCGTATTCGAGGTCGGCATCCTGGATCAGTATCAGGTCGCCGGTGGCGGCCTGGATGCCGGCCCGCACTGCGGCACCTTTGCCCAGGTTGCGCGGCTGGAGGATCAGGCGCAGCCCGGGGGTGCGAGAGGCAATCTGTTGGAGGAGATCCCGCGTGCCGTCGCCCGATCCGTCGTCGATCACGACGATCTCGTCGGCCAGCCCCGTGGACTGGACGCGGGCGAGCAGGGTTTCCACGGTGGTGCGCTCGTTATAGACAGGGATAACGACTGACAGGGTCATGCGCCGCATTGTACTGCGCCGCGGCGGGGGGGACAAGCGGGGAGTTGCCCGGCGCGCGGGGCACGTATATAATCGTTCTTTGAACAGCGGGCCAACGTCCGGCTGTCGGTCGGAGGAGGCGAGGGATGGCGGTACCCAAGACATCGGTCAAGGCGGGGCCGGCTGTAACGTCCGGAATCACCACCACTTCAAACCTGCGCTTCGTCCCGCCGCCCATCAGCCGGGTCGAGGATACCGGGCTGTCGCAGTTGTGGCTGCAGGACCTGGCGCTGAAAATCCTGTATTTCCGCGGCTACCTGACCGGCTTCAAAGTCGCCGAGGCGATGGCGCTGCCCTTCGCCGGCATGGTGGACCAGATCCTGGAGGCGCTCAAGCGAGAGAAGTTCGTCGAGGTCAAGACGCAGGTCGGTTTCGGCGAGGGCTCATACCAGTATGCCATCACCGGCGCCGGGATCGCCCGGGCGCGCGAGGCGCTCGAGCGAAGTCAGTATGCCGGACCGGCTCCGGTTCCGATCGCCGTTTACAACGAGTCGATCAAGCGGCAGAGCCGCGCCCGGCCGACTGTGCATGCCCGGGTGATGCGCCAGGCGCTGACCGAGTTGGTGCTTTCGGAGCGAACGTTCAACCGGATCGGGCCGGCCGTGAACTCCGGGACATCGCTGTTTCTGTACGGCCCGCCCGGCAACGGGAAGACGTCGATCGCGCGCGCCATCGGGAACATGATCCTGCAGGAGGACATGTTCATCCCGTTCGCGCTGGATATCGACGGGCAAGTGGTCAAGCTGTATGACTCAGTCAACCACGTGCTGGTCCCGGACGAAGACGCCGGCGGATCGGGCACGGGCGGCCTCAAGACGGTCGGCAAGCGCGACACGCGCTGGGTGATGATCCGGCGCCCGTTCATCGTGGTCGGCGGCGAACTGACAATGCCCGGGCTCGACCTGGTTTTCGACGACGTGAACAAGTTCTATGAGGCGCCGTTCCAGGTCAAGGCCAATGGCGGTGTGTTCCTGATCGACGACTTCGGGCGGCAGCAAGTCCGGCCGCGCGACCTGCTCAACCGCTGGATCGTGCCGCTCGAGAACCGCATCGACTACCTGACCCTGCATACTGGGCGCAAGATCGAGGTCCCCTTCGACGTGATGGTCGTCTTCTCGACCAACCTGCCTCCACGCGACCTGGTGGACGAAGCCTTCCTGCGGCGCTTGCGGCACAAGATCGAGGTGGGCGACCCTTCCTATGAGGAGTACCGCGAGATCTTCAAGCGCGTGGCCGAGGGCAAGAAGGTGGGGTATTCGGACCGCGGCCTGGCCTATCTGCTGCAAGAGTGGTACATCAAGCGCAATCGCAAGCTGCGCGCCTCCCATCCGCGCGACATCTGCGATCAGATCCTGGATATCTCGCGCTATCTGGGCGCCGAACCGTCGATGAGCAAGGATCTGCTCGACCGGGCGGCGGAGGCTTACTTCGTCGAGATCTAGGCGGTAGCGGAGACGGCGATCGCCGCTGCGTGTGAGGCAGGGCCTGAGGCGGACGTCTCGGGCCCTGCTTGGATGAGGGCGCACATGGACTCATCGGCATGGTTCTCCCGGCCCCGGCCGTGGGTGATCGCTCATCGGGGCGCGAGCCAACGGGCACCGGAGAACACGCTGGCCGCCTTCCGGCTCGCCTTCGAACTGGGCGCCGACGCTATTGAGCTGGATACCAAACTAACGGTCGACGGGCATGTCGTCGTGCTGCACGATGCCAGCCTTGAACGCACGACGACCGGCCGGGGAGCGGTCGCGCAGCGGAGCCTGCGCGAGCTGAAGGAGCTCGATGCGGGATCGCACTTCGGGGCGCAGTTCGCCGGCGAAAGGATTCCGACGCTGGAGGAGGTCTTCGAATCAATCGGGGCCGAAGCGCTGGTGAACATCGAAGTGGCCAACTACGCCGCACTGTTCGACCGCCTGCCGGAGACGGTCGCGGAACTGGCTCGCAGCCACGGCTGGGAAAAGCGCATCCTGATCTCCTCCTACAGCCCGATCGCCCTGCGGAAGATGCGCAAGCTTCTTCCGGGCGTGCCGCTCGGGGTGCTGGTCGGCCCGAATCGTCCACTTAGGGAGCGCATCCTGACCCCACTGCTCTCGCCGTACGACTTCGTGCATGCGCAACAGGCTTATGCGTTGGTGCGCCGCGGGCCGACGACCGTAAACTGGCATCGCCCGCTGGTGGCCTGGACCGTGAACGAGCCGGCCCATATGGAGACTCTGGTGAGCCGTACCGTAGCGGGGATCATCACCGATGTGCCCGACGTTGCCCGAGCGATCGTCGACCGAGCCGCCGCTGCCGGTTGACCTGGCCGCGATTCTCGCCGCCCGTGAGCGGATCGGCGAGTACATCCGCCCTACGCCGGTCAGGCAAGCCGCGGGCGATCGGCTGTGGCTGAAGTGCGAGAACCGGCAGACGACGGGTTCATTCAAGCTGCGAGGCGCGCTTAATCGCGTGTTGAGCCTGGACGAGGAGGAGGCCCGGCAGGGTGTCCTGGCAGCCTCGGCCGGGAACCACGGGCAGGGTGTGGCCTATGCCGCCAGGCTGCGCGGTTTGAGGGCGACAATCGTGGTTTCGGAACATGCGGTGGCCGAGAAGGTCGCCGGGATGCGCAGCTTGGGAGCGGAGGTCATACTGGTCCCGGGTGGCTTCCCCGAGGCGGAAGCCGCCGGCCTGGCGATGGCCAAGGCACGCGGGCTGACCTGGATCTCGCCCTACAACGACCCGGCGGTTGTCGCCGGGCAGGCGACCATCGGGCTGGAGCTGGCCGAACAGCTTCCCCTTGCCGACTCGCAGCAGGATTGGCGTGTCTTTGTGCCGGCCAGCGGCGGTGGATTGGTGTGCGGGATCGGCCTGGCGTTGAAGTCGCTCGCGCCCGAGGTCCGTGTTATCGCTGTGCAGCCGAGGGCCTGTCCGTTCTTGTACACGCACCTGCGAGGCGGCGACATGGCCGCAGTAGTTGAGACGGACACGATCGCCGACGGTCTCTCGGGCGCGGTGGAGAAGGGATCGATCACGCTCGAGATGCTGCCGCGCGTTGTGGATGAGGCCGTGCTGGTCGATGAAGGCGAGATCGAGGCCGCCATGCGCTGGTCGGCCCGGGTGGCGCAAGAGACGATCGAGCCGTCCGCGGCTGTGGCAGTGGCCGCGGCTCGCCGGGAGGAGTCTCGCGGGCATGAGAGCGTAGCGCTGCTCAGCGGCGGGAACGTCTCGGCCGCGCTGCTGGCGCGCGTTCTGGCGGAGGGCTGAGGTGACGGCAGAGTGCACGGTCGATGAGCTGATGTGCGTGTGCATCAGCCGCCAGGTTCGGGATGGCGAACCGCTGGCGCAGGGATTGGCCACGCCGCTGGTGGCGGCGGGCTACCTGCTGGCCTGGCACACCCATGCGCCCGGGTCGTATTTCGCCTCGGCGATCGGGCAAAGCCTGTGCCGGGAAGGCGCGCCGTTGGGACTGGCGCAGGCTGAAGCGCTCTGGCTTGATCGCGGCCTGACCCATTTCGGCTTTGTGCAGGCGGCTGTGGACCTGCTGCCTAACGTGCGGCCGAAGGAGTTCTTCCGCCCGGGGCAGGTCGACCGGCACGGGAACTTCAACAACATCGCCATCGGTAGCGATTATCGGCGCCCGCGCCTGCGCCTTCCGGGGACAGGCGGCATTCCGGACGTCACCCCGGTGTTAAGCGACATCTACCTGTATGTCCCCCGGCATTCGCGCGTGACGTTCGTTGAGCGGGTCGACTTCCTCTCCGGCCTGGGGCACAACCCGGCGCGGCGGCGCGGCGCCGGGCCGGGCTACTTGGTGTCGAATCTGGGCCAGTTCGACTTCGAGGGTGGGCAGATGCGCTTGACGCATGTTCACCCGGGTGTCACCTCCGCCCGCGTTCAGGCCAAGACGGGCTTCGCCTTGACGGTGGCACCGGGCCTGGCAGAGACGGCTCTGCCGAGTGCTGAGGAGCTGCGGCTCTTGCGCGAGGAAATCGACCCACTCGGCATTCGGAAGCTGGAGTTCCTCAGCGGTCCGGAGCGGCGTCGCGAGATGGAACGCATGCTGCGTCAGGAGGCCATGCTCAACGGCCGGTAGCTTTTGGGCGCGCCGCGGTCGGCTGCTTGTGGTCCGCAATACGGGCGGGTATACTGGCGTGTGCATGCGGCGCCTGCTTGTTCTGCTCCCTCTATTGATGGCACTAACCCAGCCGGTTGTCGTGTCCGCCGGACGAGAGCCTCACCTGCAGCGTGACGCCGCCGCAGAGTTGTTGGCGTCGATGACGGCGGAGGAGCGCGTCGGCCAGCTCTTCTTGGTGACATTCACGGGCAGCGCCCCCGGGCCGGACGCGACCATCATGGACTTGATCCGCCGCGGTCACATCGGCGGGGTGGTGCTCAGGACGCGCAACGACAACTTCGTCGAGAGCCCCGACACGGCTGCCGCGGCCCGGGCGCTGATCGCCTCACTCCAGGAAGCCGAGTATCGGGCCTCGCAGGCCGCCGCCGAGACAGGGTCGCCGACGCCTGGTGCGGGCGGAGGAGCCTACGTCCCGCTGCTGATCGGTCTGTCGCAGGAGGGGGATGGAGCGCCATACGCCGAGATCCACTCGGGGCTGACGGAGCTGCCCTCCGAGATGGCGGTGGGCGCGACCTGGGATACCGACCTTGCCCAGGAAGTGGGCGAGATCCTGGGGAGCGAGCTCGAGGCCATCGGGGTCAATCTCCTCCTCGGTCCGTCACTGGACGTGCTTGAGAATCCCCAGACGGCCGGCGAGAGCGACCTGGGCGTGCGCGCCTTCGGAGGCGATCCTTACTGGGTCAGCTTGATGGGGGAAGCCTACATCCGGGGTGTGCACGCCGGATCGGGCGGTCGAGTGGCCGTCGTGGCCAAGCATTTCCCCGGGCACGGCGGCAGCGACCGGCCTCTCGAAGAAGAGGTGGCGACGATCCGCAAGTCCCTGGAGCAGCTGCAGCGAATCGAGCTGGCGCCCTTCTTCGCCGTCACCGCAGCCGCGCCCGGCGAGGCGGGCGTGGCGGATGCGCTCCTGACCTCGCCGATCCGTTACCAGGGCTTTCAGGAGAACATCCGGGCGACGACGCGGCCGGTGAGCCTGGACCCTCAGGCGTTTGGGGAGCTCATGGCCCTCGAGCCCCTGGCCACCTGGCGGGCTGCCGGTGGTCTGACGATCAGCGACGCGCTTGGCTCGCGGGCGGTGCGGCGCTTCTACGACCCGCGCGGTCAGGTATTCCGCGGGCCGCTGGTCGCTCGCGACGCATTCCTGGCCGGCAACGACCTTCTTTACCTGGGCAGCTTCCAGGGTTCTGACGACCCGGACGAGGCGACGACGATCCGGCAGACACTGGCCTTCTTCGTCCAACGATATCGTGAGGACCCTCTCTTTGCCGAGCGGGTCGACGCCTCGGCGCTGCGCGTCCTGCGGCTGAAGATGCGTCTGTACGGCGAATCGATGGATTTCGAGGATGTGAGTACGCCGGAGGCGGGACTGGAGACGATCGGGCAGGGGGGGGCAACCGCCTTCCGGGTCGCGCGCGCTGCGGCAACGTTGATCAGCCCGGTAGATGCAGAAGCATCGGTCCAGCTCGGCGGCCCGCCCCAGCTGGCCGAGCGGATCGTCTTCTTCACGGACGTCCGCCTGCAGGGCCAGTGTTCGACCTGCCGGACCGTGCCGACTCTCTCGCAGACTGCGCTCGAAGACGCGGTCCTGCGGCTCTACGGGCCCGCCGCGAGTGGCGAGGTGGGAGGCTGGAACCTGACCTCCTACACCATGGCGGACCTGGCACTGTACTTCGACGAGCCTGTTCCGCCCAACTTAGGACTGGCATTGACGGCGCCTGAAGTGCTGGACGAAGCCCTGCGCACCGCAGACTGGCTGGTCTTCTCATTCCTGGGAAACAGCGAATCCGTCTACGGCTCGAACGCGCTGCGACTGCTTCTGGATCGGCGGCCCGATCTGGCGCAGTCGGCACACATCGTGGCGATCGCCTTCGGGACGCCCTACGATCTCGACGCCACCGACATCAGCAAACTCGACGCGTACTTCGCCTTGTATTCCAAAGGCGCGGCGTTCGTCGAGATGGCGGCGCGGCTGCTCTTCGAGGAGGCCACGGCTCGCGGCGCCTCGCCTGTGAGCGTGCCGGGGATCGGCTACGACCTGATCGAGGTCACTGCGCCGGACCCGAACCAGATCATCCCGCTGACCGTGCGAACCGAGGAGAGCGAGGGGACTCCCGAGGGCCTGGCCGGCGGCTACACAGTTGGCGACATTGTCCAGGTCGAGGCCGGGATCGTCCTCGATCACAACGGGCATGTGGTCCCGGATGGCACGGTGGTTGAGATCAGTCTGGGGTACGCGAGCGAAAGCGCCTCGTCGACCGTCGTGCGGGCGACGACGGTCAACGGCTTGGCGCAGGCCGATCTTGCACTGGAGCGCTTCGGCCTGGTGATCATCACCGCTACCAGCGACCCGGCCCGGGTTTCCGAGATCCTCCAACTGGATGTGCAGGAAGGCGTGCAGGCGTTCGTCACCGTGATCGCGCCCTCGCCGGTGCCGACCGCCTCGCCGGCGAGCACTGCCACGCCGACCAATGGCGAAGAGCCGGAGGTTAGCGCGGAAACGGGGCCCGGCGAGAGGCGTGCGTTCGGCGTCCTGTCCTGGCTGCTGGGCGTGGCCGGGATAGCGCTGGGGCTAGTTGGGCGTCGGCAGCCGCGCCTGGTCATGTTGCTGGGCAGACCTGGGCCGCGGAGTGACCTCCTGGTCGCCATCGGCGGTCTGCTGGGCGTGAACCTGGTGGGGTGGACGTTGGGGGCTTCGGGAGGCTGGTCGCTGCTCTTGAGTCCGCTACTGGCTGCGCTGGGGGGCGCGGCTGGCAGCCTGGCTGAGTGGTTGTGGATCAACGGCGCGCGGCGGCGCGTTACCGCAGGTAGCCGGCCAGGGCCAGGACCAGGAGAGTGAGCGCCGCGGCGGCCAGCGCGCGGTCGGTCGACGACGAAAGCCAACGCGCCAGGCGTGCGACCGACAGGTCCGGGTTCTGCGGCGAGGCTGGGAGCGTGTCGCCGCGTAGCGCGTGTCGAAATGCGGCGATGCTCAGCGGGCGGTCATCGGGGTGGAGCGCCATGCCCCACAGGATTGCGCGTTCGACGTCGAGGGGGATGGCCGTGTTGAGGCTGCGCGGGGATTGCAGGGAGCCGGGATCGAGGAAGCGCTGCTTGGCTTCGGCCGGCGCGGAATTGGTGACCAGATGGTAGAGCGTGGCGGCGAAAGCATAGATGTCGCTGCGGGCATCGGTGTGTCCGGAATCGCCGCCGTACTGCTCGAGCGGCGTGTAGTGTGCGGTGCCGCGACCCTGGATGACGGTGACGGTCATCTCGTCCGGGACCAGCTGTTTGACCAGGCCGAAGTCGACGAGTTTGAGGAGCCCCGAGGGGGTCAGCTTGAGGTTGCTGGGTTTGATGTCTCGGTGAATGACGGGAGGCGTCTGACCGTGCAGGTATTCGAGGGCGTCGGCCAGCTGTCCGGCCCATTCGAGGACGCGCACGATGGGCAAGGTCTTCCCGTCAAGGCGGGCGCGCTCCATCAGGGTGCGCAAGTCGTCTCCGGGGACATAGTCCATCACCAGGTAGTCGCGGTCTCCCTCGGTGAAGTAATCGGAAACCTTGGGCAGGTTGGGATGGTCGAGGCGGGCCAGCACGGAGGCTTCGTTGTAGAACTGATCGCGAGCCTGGGCATGAACGGCCTCGGGCAGCGTGGCGTCCTGCTGGACCTCTTTGAGCGCACACAGTCGGCCCGGCAGGCGGCTGTCCTCGGCCAGGTAGATGGAACCCATGCCGCCACGTCCGATGATCTGGCGGATGAAGTAGCGTTCGTGGAGGAGCGAATCGGTCTGAAGCGGCTCGGGCATCGTCGGCGCCTGATTGAGAATTATACTCCGCTGGTTCGTGCGGGAGCGCAGGGAGGTGGACGTTGACCGATGCTTCCAGCGAGCTGCCTGTATTGTTGGCGCTGACGCGCGGGATGAAGGGCGCACGCTGGGTGCTCGACCGTCCGGATTTTGTGATTGGGCGCGGGGCGGAATGCGATCTGACGGTGGCGGATCGCCAGGTCTCCCGCCGCCATGCCCGAATCCGACGGGCGCGCGACGGTTTTGTGCTGGAGGACCTGGGCAGCAAGAACGGTACGCACTTGAACGGGGCGTTGCTGGCTCAGCCGACGACGCTCCAAGACGGCGATGTACTGCAGATCGCCCTGGCCTTGGAGCTGGTCTTCGTGGGGACGGAAGCGACGATGCCCCTGGCTGTGTCCGGTGAGGCTGGCGGCGGTGTGGCTCGGTTGCAGATGGATGCACAGGGTCACCGTGTCTGGGTAGGGGAGCGGGAGGTGGATCCTCCCTTGTCGCCGCCGCAGTATCGTCTGCTGGAGCTGCTGTACGAGCAACGTGGCGGGGTGGTCAGCCGGGAGCAGGTGGTTGCGGCGGTGTGGCCGGGCGCAGCGGGTGAGGGGGTTTCTGAGCAGGCGATTGACGCGCTGGTCCGCCGGTTGCGCGACCGACTGGCGCAGGCCGATCCTGGGCGAGAGCACGTGCTCACGGTCCGCGGCCACGGTTTCCGTCTGGCGGATGACACGTAAACGGGCGGGGAACGCGCAGCCCCTCCGCGAGGCGGAGGGGCGCTGGTGGAGATGGCGGGAATCGAACCCGCGTCCGAAAGACTCGACCGACGAGCATCTACAAGCGTAGCCGGTCTATTCTCGTCTCGCGCGTGTCAGCCCGGCCAGCAGGGCGGCGACAGCGCCAGCCGTTGGGACCCGAAGGCCCTCTTTCGCATCGGTCACGGCCGCCGATGCGGCACCCGAGCCATTGGTCACCCGACCCGCGAGCCGGCCCAGGGGGGTTGCGGCGGGTGGCCCCCTTAGCGGGGGCGGGCTTCCGGCCCAGCAGGGGTTAGGCTGCTAGGGGGAGAGCCGCAAAGTCAGTGCGGTTGGCACTTTGGTTGTGCGCTGATTTTGCGAGGTCGGCGCCTCTCGGCTTGCAGCTCGGGGCCAGCCTCTTCCGTCGAAGCCTGTCATCCCCGGTAACATCATTCTACCACACTCTCGCCGACCCCAATGCGCATAGCCACTTCCACCCTCCCAACCCCATCACCACTCTCACTCTGATGCACATGAGGCTATGCGCAGTGCGATCGCAACTCACCATTCGCCGCTGGGGTAGGTGTCCACACCGGCCGTCTTGCCAACCCGCTTGTACATCGTGACCGCGGTGAACGGCTCACCCAGGACGCCGTCGTGAATCGCCCAACTGCGCCCGAGGATCGAATCGGCCATCTCCGGCTTGCGGAAGGGCGTCGAACCGTCCATCCGATCCCTGAACCGGCCACGCGGCTCGAACCCGCTGTGTATCTGCTCCATCAGGCGGCGGCCTTGCTGGTAGGCGAAACCGTAGCGTTCGAAGACGATCGCATTGTGGTAGGCCAGCGGCTCGACGAAATAGGCTTCGTGGCCCAAAGAGGCGACGAAGGACTCGAAGGATTGCACGGCGTGCGAGAGCATGCGCAGCCCGCGGCGCACTTGTCCGGGGGCCAGCCCGGCCGCCACTGCCGCCTCTTCGGCCGGCAGGTTGCGGCCCGCCGTCCCGAACTCCGTCTTGGTCCCGTCCGGCATGCGATCGACGTCAAAGCGCGGCGATGCCGGATCATTGACCACATACAACAATACGTGGACCTGGCCGGTCACCGTATCCGTCAGGTGCGCGTACAACAGCGGATCGGGCGCCCCGTACTCATGCCGCAGGTCGACGACCACATCGGTCGTCCCGGGTCCGCAGCGGAACGTCGCCAGCCGGCGACCCTGTGTATCCACCAGATCGGGGGATATGCCGAATCTCGCCAGAAGGGGAGGGGGAAGGAAGCGCGCGTAGATGCGGATCTTCTCCTCCACCGGAAGCTGGTTGACGCCGGCGATCGATGATGGTCTCACACGCCCCCCTTGCGCCGAAGCACTCGGGCCAGGTCCCGTTCGCTCTCGCGCCGGGCGATCTCCTGCCGCTTGTCGAACTTGCGCTTTCCGCGCGCCAAGGCGATTTCCACTTTCGCTCGGCCGCGCGCCAAGTAGACGCGCGTGGGAACCAGGCTCAGTCCTTTCAAACGCGTCTCGTTGAACAGGCGGGTGATCTCGCGGCGATGGAGCAACAGCCGGCGGGGCCGTCTCGGTTCATGATTCAGGCGGTTGGCCGGCTCATAGGGTGCAATATGGGCATTGATGAGCCAGACCTCTCGTCCATCGTTCTTGACATACGCCTCGCGCAGACTGATCTGACCCGCCCGCACTGACTTGATCTCGCTGCCCTGAAGCGCCATCCCCGCCTCGAAACGGTCTTCGAGAAAGTAGTCGTGCTGCGCCTTGCGGTTCGTGGCAACGACCTTGATCTCCTTGTCGCTCACGGGCCGCCTCCGTGCGCGTCGATCCAGGCGATCGCTGCGGCGGCAAACGCGTCGCCCAGGGAACCGTTTGCGGGGTCGACGAGAACGTCGGGCGTCAGGCCGCTCCCATCCAGCGTCTGGCGATCCGGCGTCAGCCAGCGGGCGGAGGTGATGTGCAGGCTGGATCCATCGGCCAGTTCGAAGATCAACTGGACCGAGCCCTTGCCGAAGGTCGCTTCACCGATCAGCGGGGCCCGCTGGTTGGCCTGCAGGGCGGCTGCGACGATCTCCGCCGAACTGGCCGTCGAGCCGTCGACCAGCACCGCCAGCGGAATTACGCTGGCCGGGCCGGCGTCCTCGGCTCGATGCACGACCTCGCGTTGGCCCCGCCGCTGCTCGATGACGATCGTCCCCGACTCGAGGAAGAAGTCCGCCACCGAGACTCCGGCGTCCAGCAGGCCGCCCGGATTCGAACGCAGGTCGAGGATCAGGGCCTGTATGCCGCGCTCGACCAGGTCATCGAAGGCCTGCCGCACTTCCTGCGCCGTATGTTCCGTGAAGCCCGTCAAGGCAATCACGCCGATGTCCGGCCGCTCCGGCTGCAGGAAGCCCGTGGCCGAGGGAAGGGGGATCGACCGGCGTTCGATCGCCAACTCGATTCCGGCCTGATCCACAGCCCGCGCGGCCAAGCGCACCCGCACGGTTGATCCTTCCGCGCCGCGCAGCGCCGCGCCGATTTCATCCTGACTCCAATCCGCGTCGATAGCCGCTCCGTCGATCGCCAGCAGGATGTCGCCCTCCACAATCCCGGCCTGAGCAGCCGGGCTCCCTTCCATGGGGACCAGCCGGATGTTGCCTTCAGCATCCCTGGACAGCAGGACGCCGATCCCGCCGTACTCGCCGGTAAGAGCATCAGTCATCAACTCGTGAGCGGCAGGTTCCAGGTAGACCGTGAAGGGATCCCCGATGACCTCGAGCATCCCGCGAATCATGCCCCGCTGGAGATCCTCCGATCCTGGAACATCATTCAAGAAGTGCGAACGGAGCAAGGCCTCGGCTTCACTCAGCAGGGAGTGTGTCTCAACCCGCACCGGCGCCCACAGCGACCGGGCCGCAACGCCGGCGGCAAAGCCGATGAGCACCAGTGCCAATCCAAGCCCGGCCAGGCTGAGTCTGCCGCGATTCACACGCAACCCCCGTCGGAGTCTGCATTCTAGCACGTCTCCACGCGCAGTCGCCCGTGCCCATTTGCGGACGTGGACAGGCTATAATGGCTGCGAAGGAGCCCGCCATCCATGTCCCGTGTCGTGCGCACCGAGTCGGCCACACGCTCCCGCGAGCGGCTCCTGCAGATAACCGCCCTCGCCTTGCGCGGCTTGGTCCGCACCGACCTCCCCAACGGACAACTGCGAGACCGGCTCGCCTTCGCCGGGTTGGCGCTGGACGAGATCGCCTCCTCGGTCAATGACACCTGCACCGCGTGGGAGAAGCGCGGTTATTGGGTGAAGGCCGATCGCTTCCGGGCCGATTGGGGGTGGGTGGAGCAGCCCCGCCAGAACCTGCGCGCGACGCTGGAAGCTGGCGACCTCGATTCCGCCGCCGGGCACGCTGCGTCGCTCCTGGTCAAGCTGGCCGCGGTCCACATCCCGGCCCGCCTCCAGGCTGCAACACCCTGGGAGGGGGCCTGGAGGCAGTGGCTCGAGAAGCCCGCCCGCGCAGCCGGCCGAAGCCCTGCACGCGGCTGACAAGTGCCCTGAGGCCCCTGACCCTTGGTGGACTTGTGCCGGCGGGCATCGGGGCCGATAATTGCGCGGTAGGTCTTCAGGAGGATCATGACCGACATCCCTCGGACTGAAGGGGTCCAGGGTTTCAACGTGCAGCAGCTGGCCGGCATCGCGCAGCGGCTCATTCTGGTCGTCGAAGATGACCCGGCGATGCTGGTCGCGTTGCGGGATATCCTGGAGGCCGCCGGGTACCACGTCCTGACGGCGCCCAACGGGCAGGCGGCCCTGGATGTCCTGGCCCGAGCCCGGCCCAGCCTGATCCTGTCCGACATCTCGATGCCGATCATGGACGGGTACGGCTTGTTCGAGGCCGTGCGGCGCCTGCCGGGCGGGGCGAGCATCCCGTTCGTCTTTCTGACCGCCCGGGGAACGCGCGAGGACATCTTCGCCGGGAAGTCACTCGGCGCCGACGACTACATCACCAAACCGGTCACCAGCAAGGAACTCCTGACCACGGTGCGCTCCCGCCTGCAGCGCAGCGACGAACTCATGCTGGCCCAGCTGCGGGAGGCCTACAAGGCCAGCCTGCGGACACTCGCCAACGCGATCGAGGCGCGCGACCAATACACGGCCGATCACGTCGAGCGGGTGAACGCGTACGCGCAGGCCATCGCTCATGAGCTCGGCTGGGACGCAGATCGCTGCGACTCGCTCGAGTTCGGCGCCATTCTCCACGATATCGGAAAGATCGCCGTGCGTGAGGCGATCCTGCGCAAGCCGGGCCGGCTGACGCCCGAAGAATGGGAGGAGATGCGCCAGCACGCCGAAGTGGGCAGTCGAATGGTCGAAGGCATCCCCTACCTGGCGCCGGCGATCGTGGCCATCCTGTACCACCATGAGCGCTGGGACGGCCGCGGCTACCCGTCCGGTCTGGCGGCGCAGGATATCCCCGAGATCGCCCGGCTGCTATCCGTGGCCGACGCCTTCGACGCCATGACCGACGAGCGGCCCTACCACCCGCCGATCCCGCCCGACGAGGCCCGCCAGGAGCTTATGCGCCAGGCCGGAGCGCAGTTCGACCCCGCCATCGTCGAGGCCTTCAACCGCTGCTGGGAGAGAGGCCAGATCGCCGAGATCCTTTCGAGCGACGGCGCGGCCTGATCATCCTGCCAGGCAGGCGCCCCCGGGAGGCCGGGGGCGTTCGATTCCCCTCGCGACCCGCGCACAGGGTAGGGGGGCCCCGGAATCGCTGCGGTGGCATCCGTCAGGGATATCTGGCGAACTTAACCCACGACCTCGCGTGTGCCGCCGGACTCAACTCCCGTATCAGGTCGGCCCAGGTACGGAGGGGAGGCCGACTGGCACTTGACAGCCGGCCCCAATCCCTGTATCCTGAGAATGCTGGTGATAAGTGCAATTATCGGAAGCATACTTTCGGGCGCGGAGGTGCGTCCAATGCCCCACGTCAAGGCGCCTCAAACCAAGGGCCATGCTGCCGACCGAGCGCACGCCGGCCGAGCCATGACCGTCACACAAGCCGTAGACGCCTATCTGGCCAGCGTCGCCCGCGCTCGCAGCCCCCAAACCGCACGCGCCTACCGCAATGCCCTGAACGCCTTCCTGGACACGCTCAGCCAACGCGGCCTCGATCCCGGCAAGATCGCCTGTTCACGAGCCCAGGTCGCCTGGGTGGCGGACTTCGCCGCGCGCCTCAAGGCCTACGCCCCAGCCAGCGAGCGGCTGTACCTGACCGGCGTCGCCGGATGGTTCGAGTACCTGGCCGCCGAGGAACTGGCCCGCGTCAACCTCTCCCGCATGCGCCTGCTGATCCGCCAACGCGCTCGCCGGCCCGGACAACGGCTGCCGCAGTTCCCGCGCCAAGCGATTGAGAGCGTGCTGGATTATGTTGAGTCCTTGTCCGCCCAGCCTTCGGTCGCTGACGAACGGCGGCGATTACGCGCGCTGCGCGACCGGGCTTTCCTGTTGACGTTGGCCGACACTGGGCTGCGCGTTCACGAGGCCTGCTGCCTGCGGCGCGGCGATCTCGATCCCCACGAAGGACGCGCCCTCCTGGTTGGCAAGGGCGACCGGGAGGCGGTCGTGCGGTTCTCCCGGCGGTCGCTCAGGGCCCTGCGCGACTACTTCCGGGCCCGGGCGCGCCTGGACGGCGCTTCCGGGCGGCCGCTGCGCGCGCTGCCGCTCTTTGCCCGGCACGATCGCGGCGCCGGCCAGCGCGTCCTGCCGATCACGACCAATACCGGCCGATCGATCGTCCAGGCCCGCGTCGCCGAAGCGCTCGGCCCCGAAGCCCAGGACACCATCACGCCGCACTCCTTCCGTCACTACTTCGTGACCGTCGTGCTGCGCGCCTCGGGCGGTAACCTGAAGCTGGCACAGGAGTTGGCCCGGCATAAGAACATCAGTGTGACCCAGCGCTACGCACACCTCTCTAACGATGAGCTCGACCGCGGTTACGCCGAGATCTTCGACCACAACCTCGACGCCTGAGGACACACACACCCCTGTCCGGCATAGATGTTCTGGAGCCCATTTGCGCGGTCATTGAGGAAGGATCGATGAGGCGCGAGCGCGCCTCATCGATCCGGCTGGTCACCTCCCCACTCCACTCGGCGAAGCTCCTGCCGGCCGCGCGAACTATTCGGGCGGCAAGGGCTAAGTAGAACGCACAACGATCTGATGTACGGCCTGGGAGTCGCTGTGACGGTACACGAGCAGCTGCGCCTCCAGATCCCGTTCAGCGGCGCCGTCGCTGACCTCAATCCGGCATCCGACTCCGAAGTAAGCCGTTGGAAGGAAGATCTCAGTCGGCGCACGGCAGGTCGGGTCATGGCGAAACGCGAAACGGAAGACCCGCCGACCGCTGTCGTAGGACGTCTGCAGCGGTTCACCCGCAACGGCGCGTGCGTACGGGCGCACCACCGCGTCGAGCGCCCGGCCGCCGCAATCGAGATCCGACGCCTCACGCTGCTGGTCTCGGCTGAAGATGGAAAGGTCCTCGCCGTTCCACTGATCGCCGCGAGCATTTGAGTTGTCGGCAGTGTAGTTCCACAGCGTGCAGCTGAGCAGGTTGTCCTCCACAGCCGCAAAGCTCCGCTCCAACGCCCGCGCTTGGGCACGGAAGTCGTCGTTCCGGAAAGCACGCCCCCCGCCGAGGTCAAAAGCCACCCCGAATTCGGCCAGGACGGTCGGCACGCCGCCCAGCCGCTGGGCCGCGTCTTCTTTCAGGTGGCGGAGCTGGGCGGCGAAAGAAGCTCGGATGGCGCGTCGTCCGGCGACCAGTTTCCCGGTCTGCATGTCGTACGCCAACCAGGGGTTGAAGCGTTTGAGATACAGAACGTAGGCGTCATACCAATGCGGGGCATAGACCATGCCGGGGGCATCTCCCTCTCCCCAGATTGGGCACTCGCCGACCGGATCGTGATTGAGGAAGATCAGCGCCCCGGGCGATTCGCGCTGCACAGCGCGCGCGAACCGGTCGGCGAATGGCCGATAATAGTCCTGCGCGAAGGAGATGCGCCGCCCGTCGACGCAGACGAAGTGGTCCGGCCGCAGAAGGCGCGGATTGCCGTCCGGCCCGACGTCCCACACGCCGGCTTGCCGCCACAAGCAGTCGCGCCCGTCGATCCAGGCTCGTTCGTTGTGGGGGTTGACGTGCACTGATCCCCTGCGGCGCGCCCCCAGGAGTGTCATCTCCCACCGCTCGATATCCAGAGTCAACCCTGCCCCGAGTGCCATCGACTGCAGCGGGCTGGGCACCAGACCCTGCCGCAGCAGCGAAGGTGGCGCCTTCAGGTCTCGCCAGCCTATGTATCCCGACAGCGGCTCATTCAGGGTGTCATACCCAACGACGTGGTCAAGCCCGCGCAAGCGGCGCGCGACCTGAAGGACCGCCTCGATGTAGTGGCGCTGGAGGTACTCGCGGGCAGGCTCCCCATCCACGGTCGTCAGCGGGGCGAAGTCGTCGCTGCCAAAGAAGAGTGTGAACATCGTCGCCGCGGCCAGCTTGAAGGCATTCGTCGGCCAGATCATGCGCGGAAACGGGTCGCCGTGCGTCTGATGCACGATGGCGGCGTCGGTGGCCTTGAAGCGGGTTATATCCAGGCCGACCGCTTCGAGCGTCCAGCCCGGCGCACCGTCGCCTCCGGAGAACCGGCTCCAGACATCCTGGTGCGGGTCGATGAACAGCCGCAGGCCGTGCTCACCGGCCTTACGCACGATGGCCTCGAAGTAGTCCAGGTAGGCCTTGTCGTACCGACCCGGACCTTCATGCTCGATCGCCTCCCACGTTGTCAGCAGCCGGATGAAGGTGAGACCCCAGTGCTTCAGCCGCCTGAAGTGCTCATCGGCCTCCTGCAGCGGGAACGGCCGGCCGACGAAAGAAACCCGCCGGTGATCGAAGAATCCGTCACGCAGGTGGGTTGCCCCGTCGGGCGTACACGGGATCTTCGAACTGCCTCCCAAGTTGACGCCGCGCAGCAGCAGGGTCCGCCCGTGCTCGTCCTTGAACCAGGGGCCGTCAGTCCTGATCATGCTGTTTCCGCAGAGAGGGCCAGGTCGATGACCTGCACCGGGTGGAGCGCATCGTGACCGACCCCGTCGTGGATCTGCGCCCGGCACGAGGCGCCGGCTGCGACCACCAGCTTGCCTTGCTGCACAGCCCGCCGAACCTCCGGCAAGAGCTGCATTTCGGCGATCTGCATCGACAGGTCGAAGTGCTCCCGTTCATAGCCGAACGAGCCGGCCATGCCGCAGCACCCGGCCTCGATGAGCGTCGCCTCTTCGGCTGCCGCGCGCAACACCGCCATCAGCGGCCCGGTGCCGGCGATCGCCTTCGCGTGGCAATGTCCGTGCACGACCACTCCCGGCAGCTTCCGCCGGAACTTGAGTCGGTCAAGCGGGCGGCCGCCGTCCTCCGCCGGCTGGCAGAGGTATTCCTCGATCAGGAACGATCTCTCCGCCAGCTGCTGTGCGCGCGGATCCCCGGGAAAGAAGTCGCAGTACTCATCGCGCAGCGCGGCCAGGCACGACGGCTCCAGGCCGACGACCGGGATACCCTGCTCGACGTAGGTAGTCAGCACGTCCAAATTGTGCGCGGCGAGCGAACGGGCGCGTTCCAACAAGCCTTTGGAGATATGCGCCCGCCCGCAGCAGCCTTGCCTGTCCGCGACCAAGACCTGACAGCCGGCCGCCTCGAGCACACGCACCGCCGCCTGGCCGACCTGCGGGTGGTTGTAGTCGACGAACGTGTCGACAAACAGCAGCACCCGCCGGGCGGACGGCCGGACGGGTCTACTGGCGAACCACCGGCGGAACGTGCGCCCGGCGAACGCCGGCATCACGCGGTGCTGCGTAATCCCGAGCCAACGGTCCAGCAACGTTCGGGAGAGGCGCAGGCGTGCCAAGGCGTTCACCGCCCCGGCCACGGGCTGCACGAGCCGGGAGAGCGCTGCGATTTCGGCGAAAAGCCGGCTGCGCAGAGGGATGCCCTCCCGGGTGTGAAGGTAAGCCAGGTACTCGGACTTGATGCGGGCCATGTCGACGGCGGTCGGGCACTCGGCTTTGCAGCCCTTGCACGCCAGGCACAGGTCCAGCACGCCTTTGACCTCGGCGGAGGTCAGCGCCCCAGGTCCGAGCCGCCCGGAAATGGCTGCACGCAGGGCGTTGGCGCGCCCGCGGGTGCTGTGTGCTTCTTCCCGCAGGGCCTGATAGGAGGGGCACATCACGCCGTCCCGCTTCAGGCACACGCCGGCCCCATTGCAGTCCTCGATGGCGCGGGCCAACCCCTGCTCTCGCGCGAACGAGAACACGCTCGGCCAGACCGAGGAGCGATACGACGCGCCGTAGCGAAGCGTGCCGTCCATTCGCGGCGCGTCCGTGTCCGCACCTGCGATGACGCGGCCGGGATTGAACAGCCCGGACGGATCAAAGGTGGACTTGATTTCGCGAAAGACTCGAGCGATCGCCTCGCCGAACAGCCTGGGGGTGTATTCGGTATGCGAGATTCCGTCGCCATGTTCTCCGGACAGTACACCGCCCATTTCGCGCACGATATCCAGGATCCCCTCAGCCAGCGCGCGCATCTGTGCCACACCCTGGGCGGTTTTCAGGTCGATCAGCGGCCGCATGTGCAGGCAGCCGACGGAGGCGTGCGCGTACCACGTCCCGTCCGTGCCCGCCTCGTGCATCAATCGGGTTGCGCGGCGGACATACTCCGCCAATCGTTCTACCGGGACCGTGACATCCTCGATGAAGGAGATCGGCTTGCGATCGCCCGGCACCGCAAGCAGCAGTCCCAGGCCGACTTTGCGTACGGCCCAGAGCTGCGCCTGGGCGCCGGCATCCTCGATCATGCGAGCGCGCCCGCTCAGCGAGCCCGCCGCCGCCCGGGCTTCATCCAGCGAGTCGCCGACGTACTCGGCCACCAGAAGGGCTTCGGCTGGATCGCCGAACACACCTGCCTGGCGGGCGTATTCGGGCACCAGGCGGGCTCGGCCGATGATGGCCCGCGGGATCAGCTCGACGGACGCCGGATGGGTCGCCAGCAGGTCGGGCGCCGCCTGGCAGGCGGCCAGCAGGTCGTCGAAAGCCACCAGGACCAGGACCGACGCCTTCGGTCGCGGGACCAGGTTGACCGTCGCCCGCGCCAAGAGCCCCAGTGTGCCCTCAGATCCGGCCAGGAGCGGCGCCAGGTTGTAGCCTGTATGCGGTGGGTACGGATGTGGATCCGCATACCATCCGGACGGGCGGCCGGTTGCGATTCCGACCAGGTAGTCGAGGTTGTAGCCTGAGGCCCGGCGCCAGATCTTCGGCCAGGCGCGGCGAATCGAGCCCCCGGTATCTTGCCGCAGTCTGAGGGCAAGCCCGTGGATGGCAGCCTGTCGCCCGGCGCCGGCCGCCCGCCGGCGCGCCTCTGCTTCTGAGATCTCGGAGAAGGACACAAGGCTTCCGTCGCTCAGGACGACGTCGGCCGCCAACAGATGATCGGCTGTCATCCCGTAGCGGATGGAGTGCGCGCCGGTGGCATTCGTTCCGATCATCCCACCGAAAGTGGCCCGGTCGACGGAGGCTGGATCCGGGCCGTACATCAGGCCGTGGGCACCTGCGGCGGCGTTCAACGCCGCGCCGACGACGCCGGGGGCAACGACCGCCCGACGGGCTTGGGGATCGATGGCGTGGATCTTCGTCAGATGCCGAGAACAATCGACGATCAGCCCGGAACCGATGGCCTGCCCGGCCAGTCCGGTCCCCGCTCCCCGAGCGGTAACCGGGAGGCCGAGAGCCGCGGCCGCCTCGACGATCGCCTGCAGGTCATCCTCGTGTTGCGGGAAGGCCACGCCAAGGGGCTCAATCTGGTAGACCGAAGCATCCGTGCTGAACAGCTGCCGTGTCAGAGGGTCGAACCGGACTTCGCACGGCAGACGCGAGGCCAACTCGCGCTGAAGCTCCCGGTCGTGACCGGCGGTGGCAACCTGCATTCGGCGATCTCACCCGGGCTTGCGGCGCGGGAGAAGCGAGCTGCGCCCTAGGCCGGCTGTCCCTCTTGGCGGCGCCGGCGGCGTGGCCGGCGAAACTCGCTGAATTCGTCCAGCAAGCTGCGCGGGATGCGGCCCCGCAACAGGACCGCGTCTGACAGATGCTCTTCGTATTCGACGCGGCCGTGTTCGTGGAACAGGCTGATCAATCGTCCGGCCTGGTACGGGAGGCGCACCTCGATGGATGCCATCGGCCGGAGCAACTCGGCATCCACCGTCGACAGCAGCGCCGGAATCCCCTCTCCGGTCACCGCCGAGACCGCCACGGCTCGATCGAATTCGTCAATGCGGCTGACAAGCTCGCGGCGATCCTGCAGTTGGTCCACCTTGTTCAGCGCCGTCACCATCGGCGCCTCGCCGGCGCCGAGCTCTTCGAGCGTCTGGCGCACCGACTCCGCTTGAGCGGCCGCGTCCGGGTGAGTCACATCGACCACGTGGATGAGCAGGTCCGCTTCGGTGATCTCCTCGAGCGTCGCCCGGAACGCGGCCACCAGCATCGTGGGGAGCTTCTGGATGAACCCGACGGTGTCGGTGACCAGCGCCTGCGCGCCGCTCGGCAGGCGGATGCGCCGCGTCGTCGGATCGAGCGTGGCGAAAAGCTGGTCGGCGACGAATACGTCCGCTCCCGACAGCCGATTGAGGAGCGTTGACTTGCCGGCGTTCGTGTAACCGACCAGCGCCAGGACCGGTACCGCCGTCCGCTTGCGCCGGGCCCGATAGCGGCTGCGATGCCCGCGCACCTTCTCCAGCTCGCGGCGCAGTTGGGCGATGCGCCGGCCGATCTCGCGCCGGTCGACCTCCAGCTGCGTCTCGCCAGGTCCCCTCAGGCCGACGCCCCCGACGGACCCGGACCGGCCGGCGCCGCCGCCGGCCTGGCGCGCCAGGTGTGTCCAGGCACGGGTCAGCCGAGGTAGTCGGTATTCGTATTGCGCCAGCTCGACTTGCAGCGCCCCTTCGCGCGTATGCGCGTGCAGGGCGAAGATGTCCAGGATCAACGCCGTCCGGTCGAGGACTCGGATGCCGTCGCCAAACGCCTCTTCCAGCTCCCGTTGGTGACGTGGCGAGAGCTCATCATCGAATAGCAGGACGTCCGCCGCCAGCTCTTCCGCCTGTTCGCGGAGCTCGTCGACTTTGCCGGCACCGATCATCGTTTTCGGGTTGGGCGCGCGCAGCCGCTGGCCGGCCACCCCGACGACGTCGAGCTGCGCCGTCTGGGCGAGCAGGGCCAACTCACGCAACGAGGCGGCCATGGGCAGCAACCCCGGCTGGCCGGAGATTTCGACGCCAACAAGCAGCGCTCGCTCGCGTGGCGGGACGGTGGGCAAGGATTCGCGACTCATGCGGGGGATTATACAGCCGGCTGCAGTGACGGCGGCCCTATTCGAGCGATTCGAAGTCGAGTTCGGTCAACCACATCTGGAGCGTGCGTCCGACCTGCTCCAGACTGTCGGCTGAAACCTTGTCCAACGTGTCTTCCGTCGTGTGCCAGTAGGGGTAGTCGAAGTCGATGAGATCGACGGCCGGAATACCCAGCTCCAGGAAGGGGATGTGATCGTCCAGGATCGAATAACCGGGTTCGGGGACGAACCCCGAGTAGCCCAGGCGCCCGGCCGTCGCCCAAATCTGCTGGCCCAGAGCCTCGTCGGAGTGGAGCTCGTAGCGGAGCTGCAGATCCGCATCGCCAACCATATCCACCACGACGACCGCCGCCGGCGTGTCCTCCAGCGTAGCCGCGAAGTGACGCGAGCCCAGGATCCACTCGCCGCCGGCCAGGCCTCCGCCATCCTCCGCGTCGAAGAACACCAACCACAGGCGGAAATCGAGACCGTCGGCCGGCAGGACGCGCGCCAGCTCCAGAAGGACCGCCGCGCCCGACGCCCCGTCGTTCGCCCCAGGGACGGGCGCCTCGACTGGCGGCTCGGCTCGATCGGCGATCGGCCGAGTATCGTAGTGCGCCCCCAGGATCACCAGCGGCCCGCCGGCGGCGCCCCCGCGGCCGATCAAGTTCCGCCGCTGCCCTCCCCGGTCATCGAAGCCTTGCTCTTCGACCTCCCAGCCCTCGTCCTGCAATCGAGCCAGGATGTACTCGCCGGCGCGACCGTGTGCCTCGCTGCCTGGGACGCGCGGCCCCAGCGCGACCTGGTCCGCCACGATCACCCGCGCACGCTCGCCGTCGAACACAGACGGCGAATTCGGCTCCGCGCCCGCCGTCGGGCCTGCGCCGCAAGCGACCAGAACGCCTGCGAAAACCGGCCAAATGGCGGCCCGGCCTGCCCTGCGCATAGCCTCGGTCCACTTGACGGAGAACAGGGCGGACTTGGCTGCGGGGGGCATCATGTGGCTATGCGCAGTTCTTCGCCGGCCGCCAACCACGCGGCATCCAGATCCGTCCGGGCACGGTCGGCATGCGCCTGGGCGCGTTCCCGGCGGCCCCTCGGCGGCCGATCACCCAACGGGGGCAGGATCCCCAGATTGGCCTTCATCGGCTGGAATCGCGCCGGTTCAGCATGGCTGACATACTCACACAGTGCGCCGAGCATGGTCGTCGCCGGCAGCCGCACAGGCGTCTGGGCACGCGCCATTCGGGCTGCGTTCACCCCGGCCAGAAGACCGGTGGCGATGTTTCCCATGTAGCCTTCGACACCGGTGATCTGACCGGCAAACAACAGGTCCTCCCGACCGCGCCACTGAAGCGTGGGCGCCAGGAGCGCCGGCGAGTTCAGAAACGTGTTGCGGTGCATCTGCCCGAAGCGGACGAAGCGCGCCTTCTCCAGACCGGGGATCAGGCGGAACACCCGCGCCTGCTCGGGATACGTCAAATTCGTCTGAAAACCGACCAGGTTGTACAGGGAGGCGGCCAGGTTGTCCTGGCGGAGTTGGACGACGGCATGGGAGCGCCGCCCGGTGCGCGGATCGTTCAACCCAACAGGCCGGAGCGGGCCAAAGGCCAGCGCCATCTCCCCACGCTCGGCCAGGATTTCCAGCGGCAGACAGCCTTCGAAGAAGCGGTCCGGCCCGGCGCGTACGCCCGCGCGGATCTCCGCCTCGAACTCCCGCAGCGGGATGCGCTCGGCGCTGCGCAACGCGGCCACGAAGGCCAGATACTCCTCACGGGTCATGGGCGCGTTCAAGTAGTCGCCATCTTCCGCCTGGCCGCGGGCATAGCGGGAGGCGCGAAAGACGATCGATCGGTCGAGAGAATCCGCCTCGACGATCGGGGAGATGGCATCATAGAAGTACAGGTGCGCGCTACCGGCCAGATGCGCCAGCGCCTCCGACAGCGCCGGCGAAGTAAGCGGCCCGCTGGCAACGACCACGATTCCCAACGGCACCTCACGCACTTCGGCCCGCAACACTTCCACCAGCGCATGGCTGGTCAGGCGTTCCGTCACCAGGCGGGAGAATGCCTGGCGGTCGACGGCCAGCGCCCCGCCGGCGGGGACCGCCGTGGCCTGAGCACAATCTGCCAGGAGGGACCCCAATCGACGCAACTCGGCCAGCAGGATGCCGGAGGCCCGGTCCGGCAATTGCGAGCCGAGGGAGTTCGAACAGACCAGCTCGGCGAAGTCTGCCGTTTGGTGAGCGCCGGTCGCCGTCTCTGGGCGCATCTCGAACAGGCGGACCGGAATGCCTCGCTCCGCGATCTGCCAGGCGGCTTCACTGCCCGCCAACCCTGCGCCGATGACGACGACCTTCTCGGGCATGTCGGCATTCTAACATGACCGTCCTTGCCGGCACGGAACTTGCAACCCACTTGCGCAACTCGGACATCTGCTGTACAGTCCACCCCCGAGGTCTGCCATGCTTCAAGTACAAGACCAATCCCTCCGCCCGCTGGCGACCGCTCACCTGGCACAGACTATGACGCTGCTGTGCCTCTCGAACATGGAGCTGCGGGACCGGATCCAAGCCGAACTCTCCTCCAATCCGGCCCTGGAGCTGGTGGAGGAGCGGGTCTGTCCCACCTGCCACAAGCCGCTCTCCAACGGCAGCCCCTGCCACACCTGCGCCCAGCGGCGCGAAGAGTCACAGGCGGTCGTCTTCCTGTCGCCCCGCACCGCCGGCAGCGGCGTCCGCGGCAGTGAGTCGCAGGACTCCCCGCTCGAGCGAGAGCCGGCTGCCCCGCTGGACCTGGCGGCGCACGTCCTGGAGCAATTGGCGGCTGATCTCGAGCCCGAGGAGCGACCGCTGGCGGCATACATCCTGGCCAGCTTGGACGAAGACGGCTTCCTGCGTGAGGCTCCGGCGACCATCGCCCAGGCCACCCGCTCGACGCTCACGGCGGTCGGGCGCGTCCTGCAGCTTATCGCCCGCGCCGACCCGCCGGGGCTGGGGACTCCCGGGCCGCGCGAGGCGCTCCTGACACAGTTGGAGCTGGCCCCGGTGCAGGACAGCCGGGCGAGCCTGGCTCGACGCATGCTCCAGGAGTCTTTTGGCGAGCTCGGCCGTCGCGAGTACGCGCGCATCGCCGAGAGGCTCGGGGCCAACCTGCGCCAGGTGCGAGAGGCGGCCGCTTTCATCCGCGCCAATCTCAACCCCTACCCTGCCCGCGCTTTCTGGGGCAGCGGGCGCCAACCCCAGGCACCCGATCCGAACGTCTACCACTCGCCCGATATCCAGGTATCGTTCCACCCTTCGTCGGAAGCCAAGACCCTGATGGTGGAGATCTTCTCCCCGCTGGCCGGGTGGCTGCGCGTCAACCCCCTCTTCCGCCAGGCGCTGCCGGAGGCCTCCCCCGACCACGCCGAAGCGTGGACGCAGCAGCTCGACCGGGCCTCGCTCTTCGTCAAGTGCCTGCAGCAGCGCAACAACACGATGCGCCGGCTGATGGAGCTTCTGGTCTCCGGACAGAAGGAGTTCATCCTGCAGGGCGACCGCTACCTGCAGCCGCTGACCCGGGCCCGCGTCGCCTCAGAGATCGGCGTGCATGAATCGACGGTGTCGCGCGCCGTTTCGCACAAGTCGATCGGCCTGCCAGATGGACGCATCATCCCACTGGCGCGCTTCTTCGATCGCAGCCTGTCGGTCCGCGACCGGATCAAGGAGATTGTGGACACGGAGCCCCGCCCGCTGACGGATGATGAGATTGTCGCTGTCCTGGCCGACGAAGG
>Ga0105106_10000217_pt1 | contig 40037 bp, 34 predicted proteins | sample PPLLaktember2015_5_FD_79109 | JGI IMG/M metagenome (GOLD analysis project Ga0105106, IMG submission 79109) | Freshwater sediment microbial communities from Prairie Pothole Lake near Jamestown, North Dakota, USA - PPLs Lake P8 Core (1) Depth... | ecosystem: Environmental > Aquatic > Freshwater >... | reverse complement strand
TGAAGCTCGAGAACGTCACGCTGAAGGACCTCGGCAAGGCGAAGCGCGTCAAGATCGACAAGGACAACACGACGATCATCGACGGCGCCGGCGCGAAGAAGGACATCGAGGGCCGGGTCACCGAGATCCGGAAGCAGGTCGAGGACACCACCTCGGACTACGACCGGGAGAAGCTCCAGGAGCGGCTCGCGAAGCTCGTGGGCGGCGTGGCGGTCATCAAGGTGGGCGCCGCGACCGAGACCGAGATGAAGGAGAAGAAGGCGCGCGTCGAGGACGCGCTCCACGCGACCCGCGCGGCCGTCGAGGAGGGCATCGTCCCCGGCGGCGGCGTCGCGCTGCTGCGGGCCCAGAAGGTCCTCGACAACATCGACGTCACGGACGAGCAGAAGGCGGGCGTGAACATCATCCGCCGCGCGATCGAAGAGCCGCTGCGCATGATCTCGCAGAACGCGGGCATCGAGGGCTCGATCGTGGTCGACAAGGTGAAGAACGGGAAGGGCTCGTTCGGCTTCAACGCGGCGACCGAGGTCTACGAGGACCTGCTGAAGGCCGGCGTGATCGACCCGACCAAGGTCGTGCGCACGGCGCTGCAGAACGCGGCGAGCGTGGCCTCGCTGCTCCTCACGACCGAGGCCATGGTCGCGGAGAAGCCCAAGGACGAGAAGCACGAGCACGGCGGCGGCGGCATGCCGGGCGGCATGGGCGGAATGGGCGGCATGGGGATGTAGGCCCCGCGCCGCGCGACCCTCGTGCGGATTGCAGAGGCCCCGGAGCGGCGACGCTCCGGGGCCTCGTCGTTCCGGGCCCCGCGGACCGCGGGCTCCGTCGCGCTTCCTCGGCGCACGCCCGACTGGTAGGCTGGCCGCGATGCGCCTCCCCCGTCGGCTGCTCGTCTTCGCGCTCGTCGCCGCAGCGTCGGTCGCGCTCGCGGCCCCGGCCCGCGCCGACGACCCGCGGTGGCAGTCGCTCTCGCTGCCCGCGGAGCCCGGCCCGCACTGGCTCTGGGTCGGCGACGAGCTCCTGCATCGCACCGCGCTGGTGGACGCCGACACCGGCGCGTTCCTGGGCCAGGTGCCGGGCGGACGGGGAATCATCGCCCCGTCACGCTCCCGCGACGGGCGCGAGATCTACCTGCCGTCGACCTACTACGCGCGGGGCACCCGCGGCGAGCGCACGGACGTGGTCACGATCCTCGACGCCACGAGCCTGCGGACGCTCGGCGAGGTCGTGATCCCGCCGAAGCGCTCGGAGCACACGTCGTGGGTGGCCGGCTCCGCGCTCTCGGACGACGGACGCTTCCTCGCGGTCTTCAACCAGACGCCCGCCTCGTCGCTCAGCATCGTCGACGTGGCCGAGCGTCGCTTCGCGGGCGAGATCGAGACACCGGGCTGCGGCCTCGTCTACGCCGCCGGCCCGCGCCGCTTCCTCTCGCTCTGCGCCGACGGCACCGCCCTCTTCGTGACGCTCGACGAGCGCGGCGGCGAGGCCTCGAAGACGCATGGCGCGCGGTTCTTCGACGCCGCGGCCGATCCGGTGACCGAGAAGGCGGTGCGCCACGGCGACACCTGGCTCTTCGTCTCGTTCGACGGCTTCGTGCACCCGGTCGACGTCTCGGGGCCGGAGCCCCGCTTCGGCGAGCGCTGGTCGCTACTCGACGAGGCGCAGCGCAAGGAGGGCTGGCGGATCGGCGGCATGCAGCCCTTTGCCGTGCACGGGGCGAGCGGGCGGCTCTACGCGCTGATGCACCAAGGCGGTGTCGACACCCACAAGGATCCGGGAACCGAGGTCTGGGTCGTCGACGTGGCGCAGCACAAGCGCGTGCAGCGGATCGCGCTGCGGAACCCGCTCGCGAGCTTCGTGATGGAGCAGATCGGCGCCGCGCCGGACGGCATCGCCGCCCGCGGCCTCGGCGTAGCACTCCGGCTCGCGCTCCCGAACCCGGGCGTCGAGCGCATCGCGGTCACCCAGGACGCGGAGCCCGTGCTGCTGGCCGCGACCTCGTTTCCCGCGACCCTCGCGGTCTACGACGCCCGCAGCGGCAAGCACCTGCGCGACGTGAAGGAGCCGGCCATCGCAACGATGATGCTCGCGCTGCCGTGAGCGGAAGAAGGGAGCGACACGGCATGGCGAGCCGATCCTTCGACGACTGGATCGAAGCCACGGCGCGGCGACTCGCGCGCACGACGTCGCGGCGCGGCTTCCTCGGCCGCCTCGGCGCCGCGCTCCTCGGCGCGGCCGCGTTCCCGCTGCTCCCGGTCGCCCGCGCGCGCGGCGAGGCGCCCCGCGAGCCGGCGCCGGACGACGCGGCGCTCACGGGCGCGGCGGGCGATCCGACGAGCTGCGACTACTGGCGCCACTGCTCGATCGACGGCTTCCTCGCCTCGTGCTGCGGCGGCACCGCCACGAGCTGCCCGCCGGGCACGGAGATGTCGCGCGTCACGTGGATCGGCACCTGCCGCCATCCCGTCGACGGCAAGGACTACATCATCTCCTACAACGACTGCTGCGGGAACAGCTACTGCGGGCGCTGCCTCTGCAATCGGAACGAGGGCGACCGCCCCGTCTACCAGCCGGGCAAGTCGAACGACATCAACTGGTGCATGGGGACGGAGACCACGGCCTACAACAGCACGGTCGCGATCGTGCTCGGCGTCGCGACCCCGTCCTCGTGAGACGCCGCGCGCTCGTCGCGCTCGTCGCCGTGCCGGGCCTCGCGCAGGTCGCCGCCGCCTACACGCCCGACGTCGAGTACACGCTGCACTGCGAGGGCTGCCATCTCGCCGACGGCAGCGGGAGCCCGGGCAAGGTGCCGGCCCTCGCGGGCTCCCTCGCGCGCTTCCTCCGCGTGCCGGGCGGACGCGAGTACCTGGCCCGCGTGCCCGGCGTCGCGAGCGCCCCGCTCTCCGACGCCGCCCTCGCCGCGCTCCTCGACTGGACGCTGCGTCGCTTCGACGGCGCGACGCTTCCGGCGGACTACGTGCCCTACACGGCGAAGGAGATCCACGCGCTGCGCGCGCAGCCCCTCGCCGACGTCGCCGCCACGCGGAAGGCGCTGCTCGAGGGCACCGACCCCGTGCGCTGAGCGCGCTCCGGCTCGCGTTCGGCTTCACGGAGCCCGTCACTCGCGGCACCTACCTCGCCGCGGGCCTCGGCCTCATGCTGCTGCTCTACGCCCTCGACGCCGGGCTCGCGCTCGCGGCGACGGGCCGCCTCGTGGGCCGTGGGTGTTCTACGACCCCGTGCTCTCCATGCGACACGCCGGGCTGTCGCCCGCGCCGGACTGGCTCCTGGCCGCCCTCGCCCTCGTCGCGCTGCCCTTCGCCTGGATCGGCGCTCGATGAGCACGCGGCGCGCGCCTCCGCTCGCGCTGGGAGACGATCGCGCTCGCCCTCGCGAGCGTGGCGGTGACGGGCGGCCTCCTGCTCGCCTCCGCGCCGCCTTCGCTGACGGAGTGGAGTCCCTACGCCGATCTGCGCCCGCCCCACGTGGACGGCGGGCTGGTCTCGAAGCGGGGCGAGTTCCGTCTGGTCGCGCTCGACGGCGGCCGCCGCACCCGCCTCACCGGAAGCACGGCCTATGCCCTTGCCGTAGCGCCCGAGGCGTACTGGCGGATCTACGCCGAATGGCTGCTGCATCGCATCCACGAGCGGGTGTTGCGGCACATCGCGGCGCGCGCCGAGGCCGCCAGCGAACCGGGACCTCCAGCGTCCGGAACCGACGACGCTCCCTGAGCGGGCGCGAGCCCCCGCGCTGCGACGGGATCAGGCTTCCCCGGGACGGGCGGGCCTCCCGGGGCGCGGCTCGACTGGAAGCGCCTCCGCGGCGCAGGCGATGCACACCGCCGTGTCGGGCGCCTCGCGCAGACGTGCGACCTCGATCGGACCCTTGCAGCGCACGCAGTCGAACCGGGCGCCCCGCTCGGCCGCGTCGAGCGCGCGATCGATCGCGTCGAGACGTGCCGCCCGCAGCTCCCGCAGCTCCTCATCGAACGTGGCGGCGAGCGGGAGCTCCGCCTCCTCCGAGGGGCGCAGCGGTCGCGGATTCCGCTGCACCGCGGCGCCCGCCTCCGCTCGCGATCGGCGGTTCTCCTCGGCGATCTCGCGCCGCTCCTCGCGCAGCTCCTCGGTCAGGGCCTGGAGCTCCTCGGCGCGCGGGTCGCGGGCATCGGTCAGCGACGAGCGACCGCCCTCCTCTTCGCGCAGACGCGTCGCCCGCGCCACCAGCAGGTCGCGCTTCTGCTCCGCGGACAGCACGTCGCATTCCGCGAGCCCGAGGCACGGCGCGAGCCGTCGCGCTTCGCACAGCTCGTCGACGATCTGGGCGCCCCCCTTCCGGGCCCCGCTCAGATCGTGCGCCTCGATCTCGATCACCCGCAGGTTCCCGCAACGATGGAAGTGATGACGCATGTGCTGGCCTCCCTGCCGCTGCCTCGGAGCGGTGCAGGAAGCGCGCCACCACGTGCGGCGAGCGGACGCGGCGCTCCACATCCGCCGCTGAGGCATCACGGCACGGGGCGTGGCCCAGCGCCGCGGCTCGCGCTCGGCTCGGCGTCCCAGCGCAAGGCGAGCCTTCCGCCGACGGTCGCGACGACGCGGGTCCCGAGCGGCTCGCCCTCGCGCCCGAGCGTGGCCGCGAGCCATTCCGCGTCCGCCCCCGTCGCCCGGCGCACGCGCAGGCCCGCGATCCGCGTGGGCATCATCTCCAGGGCCTCGAGCGCTCCGCTCGCGCCGAGCGTCACGAAGTAGAGCAGGCCGAGCTCGCCGCGGAACCCTTCGTAGCCGCCGATGCCCTCGTAGTCGTTCAGGAAGTCGCCGCAGCCGTAGAGGATCGGGCGCGCCCGATGGACCTCGATGCCCCGGACGTGATGGGACGAGTGCCCGTGCACGACGTCGGCGCCGGCGCGCGCGACCAGCGCGTGCGCGAAGCGGCGCTCCGCGGCGGACACGGCGAAGCCCCAGTTGGGCCCCCAGTGGATCGAAATGACCACGCGGTCGCCCGGGCGCCGCCGTGCCGCGCGGATCTGCAGCCCGACACGATCGAGCGTCGAATCGGAGAGGTCGGGCAGGAGCGCAACGCCCGGGCGGCCGTCCGCCGCCGCCCAGTCCGGCGGTACCCCGCTCGATTCCAGGGCGAAGGAGTAGACGAGGACGCGTCCCCGGGAGCCAAGGTCGATCGCGGCCGGCGCCTCCGCCTCCACGAGGTCGCGGCCTGCGCCCGCGTGGCGCACGCCGAGTGAGTCGAGGACCGCGAGCGTCTCGACGAGCCCGCCCGGCCCCCAGTCGAGCACGTGGTTGTTCGCGAGCGCGCAGACGTCGATCCGCGCCGCCGCGAGGACGCCCGCGTTCTCGGGACTGACACGATAATGGATCGACTTGTCGGGACAGGGGCTGCCGTCGCGGGTGATGGCGGTCTCGAGGTTCACGACCCGGACGTCCGGCGCCGCGCGCTCCATCTCCTCGAACGCGTCGCCCCACGGCCCGGCGAGCGGGACCGGACGGGCGATCGGGCCGCTCGCTCGCTCGGCGAGGGCGACGTAGCCCTCGGCGCTCTCCATGCAGGGTTCGTAGAGGACGGGATCGCACGGGTGCGGCAGCACCTGATCGATGCCCCGACCCAGCATCACGTCGCCGCACAGCGCCACCGTGACGCGAGAGGAGGGCACGGCCGTCATCGCATGCCAGGCGGGCGCGCTGCTCCGGCCGGCTTGCGCCGGCCCCGACCGCGGCGGCCGCGACGACCTCCCCGGCCGCGCCGGGGGCCAGGCGTCGGCGGACGTTCGAGCGGCTCCCAGAAGCTCTCGGCGCGACCGCTCCGGCCGCGGCAGACGTCGCAGCGCCCGCAGGGTGGCCCGTCCTCCTCGCCGAAGTAGCGGCGCAGCCAGATCGCTCGACACTCCGTCGCGTTGGCGTAGGCCGCCACGGCGTCGAGGCGGCGGGCGTCCTGCGTGCGCAGCGTCTCGTAGCGCGACGCGAGGGATCGCACCTGCGCCTCGATCGTGTCCGCCGCGGCCAGGATCTCGAGCTCGGTGCCCTGCCACGCGACGAGCCCGGCGTCGGCGATCACGGCCAGCAGCGCGTCCGTCGCGCGCTCGCCGATCTCGGCCGAGAGCGCGAGCCCTTCGAGGTCCGGGCTCCGCTCCGCACGCGCCCAGACCGCGAGCGCCTTCCCGACGCGGGCGAGCTGGTCCGGCCGCATGCGGCTCTTCGCGAGCAGCGCCTCGTGCACCGCCCGATCCTCCTCGGCGTAGAGCAGGATGGCGTGGGCCTGGCGCCCGTCGCGACCCGCGCGACCCGCTTCCTGCACGTACTGCTCGAGGGAGGCCGGCGCCTGCGCGTGGAGCACGTACCGGACGTCGCGCTTGTCGATGCCGAGCCCGAAGGCGCTGGTCGCGACCATCACGTCGTGGCGGCCGGGACGCATGAACTTCTCCTGCTCCGCCGTGCGGTCCGCCGCGCGCATCTTCCCGTGGTAGCGGTGCGCGGGCACGCCGAAGCGGAGGAGCAGCATCTGCACCTCGTCGACCTCGCGCGTGGTCGCGCAGTACACGATCCCGGGTCGCCGGAGGCGCTTCACGAGCCGCACGAGCGCGCGCAGCCGCCGCGAGCCGGAGCACGGCAGCGCGTCGAAGGCGAGGTTCGCGCGATGGGGCGAGGCCGCGATCACCAGCGGGTCGCGCATCCCGAGCTGGCGCACGAGATCGGTGCGGACGCGCTCGGAAGCGGTGGCGGTCAGGGCGAGGAGCGGCGGTGCGCCGAGGGCGCGGATCCGCTCGCCGAGGCGCAGGTAGGCGGGACGGAAGTCGTAGCCCCACTCCGAGATGCAGTGCGCCTCGTCCACCGCGACGAGGGCGACGCCCGCGGCCGCGAGCGCCGGCGCGAGGTCCGCCGCGCCGAGGGTCTCGGGCGTCGTCAAGACCAGGAGCGGCCCGCCCGCGCGCAGCCGCTCGAGCGCCGCGGCGCGCGCGCGCCCGCGCAGCGTGCCGTCGATGCGCAGGCACGGCACGTCGCGGGCGAGGAGCTTCTCGTGCTGGTCGCGGAGCAGCGCGAGGAGCGGCGAGACCACGACCGTGGGCGCGGGCAGGAGCAGCGACGGCACCTGGTAGCAGGCCGACTTCCCGAAGCCCGTCGGCAGCACCATCAGCACGTCGCGCCCGTCGAGGGCGGCGGCGATCGCCTGCTCCTGCTCGGGATGGAGACGCTCGATGCCGAGGCGCCGCGCGGCCTCCGCCACTGCCGCGGCGCGGCGTTCGGGCGCGTCGGCGCGGCGCGCGGGCGCAGCCTTCTTCCGTGCTCGCTTGCGGGCGGGGGGATCGACGGCGCGTGCCATGGGGCGACTCACGAGCATCCAGCGTTCCGCCACCGCCCGCGCGTCCCGCGGGCCCTCCGCGCGCGTCGGCTCGCCTGGCGGCGGGGGATGCCGTCCCGCTGCCGGAGCCTTCGCCACATCCTACCCAGCGGCGGCGCTTCGCGGCGGCGGGCCCGCCTGTCTGCCCATCTGCTCGCGCCGCCGGGCGCGCGCCCTACCCCTGGGAGGCGAAGGTCGTCTACATCTCCCATGGCGTGCGACCTGCGCCTTCCAGGAGGGCCCGATGACCACCCCCGCTCCGTCCTCGCCTCTGCTCGAAGGCATCCGGGTCCTCGACTTCACGCAGTACCTCGCGGGGCCGACCGCGACGCGCTTCCTCGCCGAGCTCGGCGCCGACGTGATCAAGGTCGAGCAGGCCCCGATGGGCGATCCCGCGCGCGCGCTGCCCGTGCTGCGGGAGGGCCGCAGCATCTACTTCATCCAGCAGAATCGGGGCAAGAAGAGCCTCTGCCTCGACTTCGCGAAGCCCGAGGCGGTGGATCTGCTGCGCCGCCTCGCCGGCACCGTGGACGTGGTGATCGAGAACTACGGGCCGGGCGTGCTCGAGCGCCGCGGGCTCGGCTGGGACGCGCTCTCGCGCGCCCATCCGCGTCTCGTGCTGGCGTCGATCTCGGCCTTCGGGAAGACCGGCCCGCTCTCCCACAAGGTGGGCTTCGACCTGATCGCCCAGGCCTTCTCGGGCCTGATGCACATGACCGGCGATCCGGCAGGGCCGCCGGCCTGGGTCGGCCTCGGGATCGCCGACGTGAACGCCGGCGTCCACGCCTTCGGCGCGATCTGCGCCGCGCTGCTCTGGCGCGAGCGCAGCGGCCGCGGCCAGCAGATCGACGTCGCGATGGTGGACGCCGTCTACCACATGCACGAGGGCAACGTGCAGTGGTACGCGAACGGCGACCGCACGAGCGAGCCCATGCGCTACGGCGCGCAGCACTCCCTCGCGGGCCCGATGGGCGTCTACCGCGCGCCCGAAGGCTGGATCGTGATCTTGACCCTCGAGCGCCAGTGGCCGAGCCTCGCGAAGGCCCTCGGGCGGCCCGAGCTGGTGGACGACCCGCGCTTCGCGACGGGCCTCGAGCGCGGCCGCAACCGCGCCGCGCTGGCGGAGCTGATCGAGGGCTGGATGGCGCGCTTCCCGAGCGACGAGGCCGTGCTCGCCGCCCTCGAGGAGAATCGCGTCCCGGCGGCGCCCGTGCTCTCGATCAGGCAGACCGTCGAGCATCCGCAGTTCGCGGCGCGGGAGATGGTGCGCCGCGTGCCCGATCCAATCCTCGGCGAGGTCACGATTCCGGGCTTCCCGCTCAAGTTCTCCGCGTTCCCCGCAGCCCTGCCCCTCGAAGCGCCGCTGCTCGGCGAGCACAACGCCGCGGTGCTGCACGAGCGGCTCGGTCTGGCGCAAGCCGAGATCGACGCCCTGGCCGAACGAGGCGTGCTGCACGCGGAGCGGCGCTAGCACGGCCCTCCCGCCTCGAGGATCATGCCGCCCGATCGTGGACGAGTCGGACCACAACGGAAGACGCATCGACGGAGTGCGCGGGATGCTGATCCAGTGTGCGGCCGCGGCCGTCATCACGGCCCTGCTCCTCGCGGGCGCCGAATGGGCTGCGGGTCGCTACCTGCAGCGCCGGCGCGACGCGATCCTTGCGGCCAACCTCGAGCTCGCGCGAACGGATTTCGTCGCGGGCGTCCTCGCCTGGATGGACATCAATCCGGTGCCCCTGGCCGAGGACCCGGAGCTGCTCTGGCGCAACCGGCCCGGCGGCGAGAAGACCCAGCCGGTCAATCCCGAAGCGCTCGATCGGCCGCGCAGCTGGACCGTCAAGAACGACGCACGGGGCTACCGGGACGGGCCGCGGGTGCTCGCGGCCGATCACACGGGCGTGTATCGGGTGCTCTGCGTCGGCGACTCGATCACCTTCGGCTTCAACGTCGACGCCGCCGACAGCTATCCACGGCAGCTCGAGGCCCTGCTCGCCACGCGTCACCCGGGCCGGCGCTTCGAGGTGATCAACGCCGGTGTCGCGGGCTGGTCGTGGGTGCAGGGGCGGCGCTACCTCGAGATCGAAGGTCTCGCGCTGCGTCCCGACGTGGTGGTGATCGGGCACGGCACCAACGACCAGTTCTTCCCCGCAACCGTCACCGACAACGAGCGCATCGGGCGTTCCGACGGGCGCCTCCGGCGCGCATTCCGGAAGCTCGCGTCGGCGCTCGCGCACACGAACCTCTACCGGCTGGCGGCGCTCCTGACGCCCCCGCGGAACGGCCCGAGCGCGGGCTGTGCGGCACAGCCGCCGGGAGCCTGCCGCCGCGTCGCGCTGCCGGAGATCGGGGACGCGGTCGCCGACGTGAGCGCGCTCGCGCGCGCCGCGGGCGCCGACCTGCTCGTCCTCAACACCGACTTCATGGAGACGCCGGCGATCGAGGGCCTGCGGCCCGCCGTCGCCGCCTCGAAGCTGCCGTTCGTGGATCTCGTGGCGCGCTTCCACGCGCAGCGGACCGAGGCCGAGACGCGCCGCGCGCGCGAGCTCGGCCTCGCCCCGGCGAGCCCGCTCGACGCGCCGGCGCCCGGCGCTCCGCGGCGGGTCCTGCTGCGGGTCGTCGCGCGGCAGCACCGCGGGCCCGTGAGCGTGCAGGGCAGCGGCTACTTCCAGGATGCGTTCCGCTTCGACGTGCCGGCGTACGACGACGGCACCCACGGCGACGAGAAGGCCGGCGACGGCGTGTTCACGGCCGCGCTCGAGGTGCCGGCCGACATACACGCTCTCGAGTACAAGTACTTCGCCGACGGCCGGCCCGAGCTCGCGTCGCTGCCGCCGCTGCCTTCGACGCAGGGGGTCCGCTTGCTGCCGGTGGGCGACGGCGTACGCGGTCCGGTCGAGCTCTTCGGCGAGCTCGAGTGGATGGCGGAGCGAACCCATCCGAACGCCGAGGGACAGGCGGTGGTCGCCGCGGCGGTGGCCGACGAGCTGGCGACGCTGCCGTCCTTCCGCCGCTTCCTCGACGGCGCCCCTCCTCAGGACGAAGCGCGCGCTCAGCCCCGATAGACGACGGGGAAGTTCGCGCCCGCTTCGATCATCGGGGTTCCGATCGGCACGGTGATGCGCGGGTCGTCTGCGGTGGCGGAGAAGACGCCGTCGGGCATGTAGAAGAGCGTGTAGCCGGCACGGCGGCGCGGTGACGCGTTCGACGGCGAGCCGTGCCAGGTGTAGCCGTGGTGGAAGTGCACCTCGCCCGCCTTCACCGGGCACGGCACCGGGGCGCGCCACGGGGCCTCGGGATCGAGCGAGCCGGGCGGCGGCCCGATCGCGACGAACTCCTCGCGGCTCGCACGCCCCGCGTAGCTCGCGAGGTGGAAGGTCTGATCGCCCCAGCGATGGCTGCCCGGCACCATCCACATGCAGCCCGAGTCTTCATCGGCGTCGTCGAGGGCGATCCAGGCCGCGAGCAGCCGCGACGACGGCGAGGTCGACTTGTGGTAGGGGCCGTCCTGGTGCCACTCGAAGGCGGCGCCTTCGCGGGGCGGCTTGTACTGCACGGTGTCGGACCAGACCTGCAGGCTCGACGCCCGGGCGAGCCGCGCAGCGATCGCCGCCATCGTCGGGTTCTCGACCAGCCGGCGGAACGGCTCCGACACCCGCCACAGGTCGGTGATCTGGAAGTGGTTCCGCGTCGGCTCCCGGCTGACGTCGGTGAAGAACCACGGGCTCTGGATGCCCGCGTCCCGCCCGCGGAACAAGGTGTCGATGTAGCGCTCGAGCTCGTCGGCGAGGGCCGCGGTCTCCGACGGCTCGAGCACGCGTCCGGCGTGGACGAAGCCGTCCCGCTCGAAATCGTGGACGAGCGCGTCTGTCTCGGGCTCGGGCATGGCGCCGGATCCTACCGCGACGAGCACGCCGCGCGAGGCCCCGCTAGAGCTCCCGCACCTCGCGCTCGAGCACGTCGGCGTAGCGGCGCAGCGCCGCCTCGCGCAGCGCCGGCAGGTGGCCCGTCGGGAACATCCCCTTCGTGCCGCGGTGCTCGGCGAGCACGCCGCGAGCGACCTGCACCTTGTGCACCTCGGTCGGCCCGTCCGCGAGGCCCATGTGGAACGACTCGATCAGCATGGTCGAGAACGGCATCTCGTTCGACACGCCGAGGGAGCCGTGGATCTGGAGCGCGCGCGCGGCGGCGTCGTGGAAGACCTTCGGCATCAGCGCCTTCACCGCCGAGATGTCCTTCCGCACCTTCTGGTAGTCGTGGTAGCGGTCGATCTTCCACGCCGTCTGGAGCACCAGCAGGCGGAACTGCTCGAGCTCCATCCAGGTGTCCGCGATCTTCTCCTGCACCATCTGCTTCTCGGACAGCATCTGGCCCTGGGTGAAGCGCGAGAGCGCGCGCTCGCACATGAGATCGAGCGCCTTCCGCACCTGTCCGATCGTGCGCATGGCGTGATGGATGCGCCCGCCGCCGAGCCGCGTCTGCGCAACCACGAAGGCGCCGCCGCGCGGCCCGAGCATCGCATCCTTCGGCACGCGTACGCCCTCGTAGCGGATGTAGGCGTGGCCGCCCTCGCCGGGCTCGTAGCCGAGGCCCGTGTTGCGGACGATGTGGATGCCCGGCGTGTGGGAGGGCACCAGGAACATCGACATGCGCTGGTACGGCGACGCGTCGGGATCCGTCACCGCCATCACGATCAGGAACGACGCCCAGCGCGCATGGGACGAGAACCACTTCTCGCCGTCGATCACCCACTCGTCGCCGTGGAGCTCCGCCTTCGTGGTGAAGACCTTGGGGTCGGCGCCGCCCTGGGGCTCGGTCATCGAGAAGCAGGAGACGATCTCGTTCTCGAGCAGGGGGCGCAGGAAGCGCTCCTTCTGCGCCGGCGTCCCGTAGTGCGCGAGGATCTCGCTGTTGCCCGAGTCCGGCGCCTGGCAGCCGAAGGTGATCGGCGCGCAGCGGGCGCGGCCCAGGATCTCGTTCATCAGCGCGAGCTTCACCTGGCCGTAGCCCGGGCCGCCGAGATCGGGCCCGAGGTGGCACGCCCAGAGCCCGCGCTCGCGCACGCGCTTCTGGAGCGGCGGGATCAGCTTCCTCCGCACGGGATCCTGCAGGTCGTAGGGATGCTCGATCACGAAATCGAGGGGCTCGAGCTCATCACGTACGAAGGCAGAGGTCCAGTCGAGCTCGGCCTGGAAGTCGGCGTCGGTCTCGAAGCTCCAGCTCATCGGGCACCTCCGTGGCGACGCGGCCCGGTCTCGGGCAGCGCGAGGAAGAGGACGGCAGAGAGGAGATAGCAGCCCGCCCAGAACGCGAAGCCGTAGAGCGGCCGGATCTCGGCGAGGGCGAGGCCGACGATCGGCGAGAGGAAGCCCCCGACGAAGCCCGCCATCACGATCATGCCCGCGGCCGAGCCCGCGAGCCTCGGCCCGACCGCGGGAAGCTCGAGCGCCACCGCGAAGACGAGCGCGATCACGCCCGCTGCGAGCCCCCAGACCGCCATCACGAGCACGAGCGGCGGGCCGGTGAAGAGCGCGGAGGCGAAGACCATCGCGGCGCTGAGCGCGATGCCGGGCGCGTAGACGGCGCGACGCAGGCCGATGCGATCCGAGAGCGTGGGCAGGAGCAGGCTTCCGCAGACGTACGCGCCGAGCACCACCGAGAGCATGAGCCCCGCTTGGGCCGGCGCGAGTCCCTGCTGCATCACGAGATACGTCGGCAGATAGCCCACCACGCCGATGTACCCGCCGAGGAAGAGCAGGTAGGAGAGCGCGAGGATCCAGACGTCGCGGATGCGCAGCACCTCGAGCAGCCCCGCGCGCAGGCTCGTCGCGGCCGCGGGAGCGCCGCCGTGCGCGGGCGCGCGATCGCCCACCGTCGCGGCCCAGACGACGCCGAGGATCGCCACGACGCCCGCGATCGCGAACGTGAGGTCGCGCCAGCCGCCGACGGAGCCGACGAGCAGCGGCGCCGCGAAGGTCGCGAGCCCCTGCCCCGCCCCGTTGCCCGCGAGCGCCACGCCGTTCGCGAGGCCGAGCTCGCTCGCCGGGAACCAGGCGCCGAGCGTCTTCGGCAGGCAGGTCGCGACCAGGGCGAGCGTGAAGCCGAACAGGATCATCGCCGCGAGCATCGCGCCGAGCCCTCCCGCGACACCCCGCAGCGACAGCGCGCCGGCCATCGCGAGCGCGCCGACGGCGACGCTGCGCCGCACCCCGAAGCGATCGCCGAGCGCGCCGGCCGGCAGCGCGCCGAGCAGCGCGCCCACCGAGATGCCGGACCAGAGCGTGCCCCAGTCGCGCAGCCCGAGCCCGAGATCCTGGAGGATCGGCGCCACCAGCACGACGACGTAGGTCCACGCCATGCCGGTCGCGAAGAAGTTCATGCCGACGGCGTTCGCGAGCACCGACCAGCGCTCGCGCGGCGCGTCCTCCGCCATGGCGTTCTCCCGCGCGGGCTTCGCGCCTGCGGGGTAGCCTACGACGCGGCGCACGGGGGCGCCTTCGATTTCGTCGCGCGCCCGGTCGAAGGACCCTCAGCCCGCGCGATCGAGGTCGAAGCGCCAGGACGCGGCGGTGCTGATGCGCGTCAGCGCCACGGGCTGCGGCGCTGCGACGGGCGACGCCGCGGGATCGATCGCGAGCTCGAGCGCGATCGCGCCGTCGCGGACCGTGTGCTGGGCGAGGCGCGCGCGGGGCTCGACGGCCTGGGCGAGCGCCTCGAGACCGCCCGGCTCGCCGCGCACGAGGAGCCCGAGCCAGCCGGGCTGCTCGGGATCGAGCAGCTCCCCGCTCTCGGGCGTCAGCACGAGGCGCACGCGATCGGGCGACACCTCGACGCGACGCTCGAAGCCCGGCGCGAGGGTCGCGACCCGAAGCAGCACGGCGGCGATCGCCTCGCTGCCGCCGCCGCCGATCCCGAGCGCGCGCGCGAGCCGCTCGCTCGCGACCCAGCTCGCGCCGATCCACTGCGCCGCCAGCAGACGCCGCGCTTCGTCGCGCCCGAGCCGCTCCGTGAGCGTCATCTCCGCCGAGGAGACGAGCAGGTGCGACTGCACCTGGAACTCACGGGTGACCTTGGCGAGTGTCGGCGTCGCGAGCCGGCCGAGGCGGAACTCGGGGTCGAGGGGCCCGCGGTAGTCGGTCCAGCCGTCGGCGGCTTCCCCCACCGTCGCCGGCGCCAGCGAGAGGCTCGCGAGCGGCAGCGCCGCGACGGTCCGCGTGTGCGGCGCCGCCTCGACGGGCGGGCTCGCGGGGTCGATCTCGATCGTCCAGTGGCAATGCGGCTTGCGGTCGGCCGGCGTGCGCGGCGGGCGGTGGATCGGGCGGATGCGCGCGCGCGGGTTCGTGGCGTAGGCCGTCGCGTCGAAGGTCGGATCCTCGATGTGATGGCACATGCCGATCACGCGCTTCTCGCCGTGGGGCTCGGCGTCCATGAGCGCGCCGCAGTGCCGCAGCCAGAACTCGCCGTAGCTCGGGTCGACGAGCTTCCAGCCGACGTCCATGTACTGGTGCGGGAAGCCGACGTCGAGCTGCAGCGCCTTCATGATCTCGCCGACGCCGTCGCCCTCGATGCCCATCAGGCGCCGCATGCGGCCGGTGTAGACCGGGCTCGCGCCCATCCACTCGGCGATCGCGGTCTCCTCGACCGCGTCCATGCTGCGGGTCGCGATCGCGAGCTGCGGCATCAGGGCGCGGTCGAGCAGGTGGCCGACGTGCATCGTCTCGAGGGCCACCGCGACCTGCCGGTCGCGGGGCAGGGTGGCGGGCGTCGCGGGTGCGGTGGCGTCCGACATGACGTCGGTCAGCCTAGGCCATTTACATTGCGATTGATAGGTAAATTTCCGGCGCGGCGCGGAGGCCGGGCACGCCGGTCGATTGACGGGCCGGGTCGGGTCGGGTTGGCTCTCGGCACCCGTGACGTCCCCGCATCGACCGGCCGCCGACGCTCCGCCCCCGCTCCGCTTCGCTCGGCTGCGCCGGGCACTGCTGCGCCATCCCTTCGCGGCGGGCCTCGCGATCGGGCTCGCAGTATTCGCGGCCGTCGTCGCGGCGCGGGCCGCCGGTGCCCTGGTCTCCCTCGAGCTCTCGGTCTTCGATCGCGCGATCCAGCTCCGCCCGCTCGACACGGCGTCGCCGAAGCGCGTCGCGCTGGTCGCGATCCGCGAGGAGGACTTCCGGCGCTTCGGCTATCCGATCCCCGACCCCGAGCTCGCGCGTCTGCTGCGCACCCTCGGTGCGGCCGGGCCGCGCGCGATCGGCGTCGACCTCTACCGCGACCTGCCGGTCTGCGGCGCCACCGGCGCGCTCGAGGCCGCGCTCACGGACGATTCGCGCATCGTCGTGATCGAGAAGCTCCCCGGCGACGGCGACCCCGGCACGCCGCCGCCGCCCGTGCTGCGGACGCGCCCCGACCAGGTCGGCTTCAGCGACCTGCCGCGCGACGCCGAAGGCGTGGTGCGGCGCGCGCTGCTCTACGCATGGCCCGACGACGGCGACGCGCACCTCTCGCTCTCGTACCAGCTCGCCCTGCGCTGGCTCGCAGGCGCAGGCGTGACCCCGATCCCGGACCCGTCGGATCCGAGCGGCGAGCGGATCCAGCTCGGCCGCCTGGCCCTGCGCCCATTCCATCGCGACGACGGCGGCTACGTCGCCGCCGACGACGGCGACTACCAGTCGCTGCTCGATTTCGCGCGCGGGCCCGGCGCCTTCCCGGTCTACGGGATGGCCGCGGTGCTGGACGGGGGCGTGCCGACCGACGCGCTGCGCGACCACGTCGTGATCGTCGGCACGACGGCGGCGAGCGTGCGCGACTTCTTCCGCACGCCCTGGAGCCGCGGCCTCGCGAGCCTCGACGCGCGCCCTCCCATGTTCGGCATGGAGCTCCACGCCCACGCCGTCGATCAGCTGCTGCGCGGCGCGATCGACGGCGCGCCGCCGCTCCGCACCGCCGGCGAGCGCGTGGAGCTCGGCGCGATCCTGCTCTTCGCCCTGGCCGGCGGCCTCGCCGGCTTCCGCGTGCGCGCGCTGCCGAGCCTCGTGCTCGCCTTCACGTTCCTGCTGGTGCTCGGGCTCGGCGGCGGCGCGCTCGCGCTCTTCCGCGGGCTCTGGCTCCCGTCCGTCGCGCCGGCCCTCGCGGGCACGAGCGCCCTCGTCGCCTCCGTGGGCTTCGTGGTGAGCCAGCAGCGCGCCGAGCGCGCCCTGCTCCGGAAGCTGTTCGAGGTGCACGTCTCGCCGCCCGTGCTCGCCGAGATCCTGCGCCAGCGCGACGCCTACCTCGAGAGCGGCCGGCCGCGTCCGGAAGCGCGCGTGCTGACCGTGCTGATGTCGGACCTGAAGGGCTTCACGAGCGCCTCCGAGAGCCTCGAGCCGACCACCGCGATGGACTGGATCAACGCCTACATGGACGCGATGGCGACGCTCGTCCTGCGCCACGGCGGCATGGTCGACGACTACTGGGGCGACGGCATCAAGGCGAACTTCGGCATCCCGCGCGCCGCCGACCGCGACACGCCGGAGGAGCACGCCCGCGACGCCCGGCGCGCGGCGGCCTGCGCGCTCGAGATGGGCGAGGCGATGGCAGCGCTCAACCAGCGCTGGTCCGAGCGCGGCCTTCCGACCGGACGCGTGCGCATCGGGCTCCACACCGGTCCCGCGGTCGTCGGCAGTCTCGGCAGCGACGAGCGATTGAAGTACACCTCGGTCGGGGATACGGTGAACACCGCCGCGCGCCTGGAAGGCCTCGACAAGGAGGAGTTCGAGCGCGAGGAGTCGCAGGTGCGCATCCTCGCGAGCGGAGAGACGGTGTCGCGGCTCGGGGACGAGTTCGTGGTGCGCTCGGTGGGACGCCACGCGCTCCGCGGCAAGGCGGAGCCGATCGAGGTCTGGCGCATCGAAGGGCGGCGCGGCGACGCGCAGCCGGCTTCGAAGGAGGACGTGGGACGATGAGGGCGAGCGTGACGTGGTGCAGCCTGCTGCTTCTCGGTGGTGGCCGGGTCGGTTCAACGGAGAGCGCCGGGGACGAGCCCGCCGGGGACGCGGCCGCCGGGAGCGGCGAGGCCACGACCGCGGCCGCTCCGCCGGCGCCTGCGTACCGCCCGCCGCCGCGCCCGCGCAGCGGCAACCGCGAAGGCGGCGGCACGCGCGGCATCGCGAGCGTGCCGGAGGTGCTGGCCCTGATCCCGGACGGCCACGTCGGCGTGACCCTGCGCGAGCAGCCGACGCTCTACTGGTGGATCTCCGGCGACACCACGGCGCGCGTCGAGCTGAGCCTCGTCGACGCCGACGCCGCGCCCGACGCGAAGCCCGTCTTCGAGAGCGCCCTGCCCGCGCCCACGAAGCGCGGGATCCACGCCTTCTCGTTCGCCGAGAACGGCGTGCGCCTCGCCCCGGGGCGGGTGTACAAGTGGTACGTGACGGTCGTGCCCGACCCCGCGAAGCGCGCCGGCGACGTCTACTCGGGCGGCGGGATCGAGCGCATCGAGCCTCCTGCCGCCCTCGAGACGAGCCTCGCCTCCGCCGCGGGCCCGCAGCGTGCGGTGGCTCTCGCCGAGGCCGGCGTCTGGTACGACGCCCTCGATGCGATCTCGGTCGACGCGCAGCGCGACGCCTTCGCGCGCGCCGCGCGGGCGTCGCTGCTCGAGCAGGTGGGCCTCGGCGACGCCGCGGCCGCGGACCGCAGCGCCCGACCTTGAGCCGCGCGCGCGACCGCCTGCCGCGCTGCGAGCGCGCCTGATGGCCCTGCGGAAGGAAGCGCGCCGCAGTCCGCCGGGCGCCCGGACGGCGTGGCTCCGGCCCCTGACGCTTCTCTGCGTCGTCTCGCTCGCGCTCTTCGCCCTCGCCCTGAGCCTCGACTACGCGGCGGATCCGACGCATCGGTCGCTCGGGCAGCTTCTGCTCCGGCCCGAGCCGGGCACCGCGCTCACCACCCTCGTCACCGCAGCGCAGATCGTCGCCGGCATGCTCGCGATCGTGATCACGGTGGTGGCGATCGTGGTCGAGCTCGCCGCCAACCGTTACACGCACCGCATCACGGGTCTCTTCCTGCGCGAGCGCACGAACCAGTGGGTGCTCGCCCTCTACGTCGTCACCACCCTGCTCTGCCTCTGGGTGAGCTGGACCTACGCCGAAGGCGAGGGCGGCGTCGAGCGGCCCCACGTCGCGATGCTCGCCGCCCTGGGCCTGGTCTCGGTCTGCCTCTTCCTGCTGCTCCCGTACTTCGCCTTCGTGTTCGCGTTCCTCGCGCCGGAGCGCGTGATCGGCCGGATCGCCTCCCACACCCTCGCCGCCGTGCCCGACGCCGGCGATGCGAGCGACGACTTCACGGCGCGCCAGCTCGAGATGGTGGACGGGATCGACCAGCTCTCCGAGATCGGCATGGGAGCGATCGCGAACCGCGACCGCAGCATCGCGATCGAGGCGGTGGACGCACTGCACGACCTGCTGCTCGCCTACGAGGATCGGGCTGCGACCCTGCCGGAGGGCTGGTTCGAGCTCGCGGCCGAGCTCGCGGACGATCCCGACTTCGTCGCGATGACCGAGAGCCTGCGCGCGAGCGTCTCGCGCCGGCACCTCTGGGTCGAGCTCAAGGTCGTGAAGCAGTACCGGGCGCTCCTCGACGCCACGCTGAACTCCGTGCGCGAGGTCAACCACGTGATCACGATGCGCGCCCGCAGCCTCGGCGCATACGCGCTCGACCAGCGCCGGCGGCCGCTCTACGACAGCGTGATCCAGTTCTTCAATTCGGCCTTGCGCGCCGCGATCAACGCGGAGGACGTGCGCACCGCCTACTACGTGGTGCACCAATACCGCCGCCTGGCGGAGCACGCCCTGGAGCACGGCGAGCCCGAGCGGGCGATCGCCGCTGCGGAGCACCTGCGCAGCTACGGGCTCGTCTCCCACGCCCAGGGCCTGCGCTTCGTGCTGGAGACGGTGGCGTTCGACCTGTCGGTGCTGATCGAGAGCGCGAGCGAGGCCGACCCCACGGTGCGCGATCTCCTGCTCCGGGTCTTCCTGCAGGTGGACAAGCGCGGCGAGGGGCAGGACGAGACGCTGCGCGGCGTGCGCAAGGCCCAGATCCGGCTCGCGACCTTCTTCCTGGCCCGCGGCGAGACCGCGGCCGCGCGCGCCATCTTCGCGGATCTCGCGCTCGACCAGCGCGGGCGGCTCGAGTCGATCCGCGACGAGCTCGCGCTGAACGAGGATCCCGAGTACTGGGAGCTCACGGACCGCGAGGAGAACTTCTCGTATCTCCCGCCCGAGCGGCGGAGCCGCCTGGCGGAGTTCTTCGCCTGGTTCGACGAGCGACCCCCGACCGCCTGAGCGGCCGGGGGTCGCAGACGGTCAGAACTGCGCGCGCAGCTCGAGGATCCCGCCGTAGTTGTCGGTCTTGCTGTTGAAGAACTCGCTCGAGAAGGCGGCGCCGACCGCGAGCGCCTTGGTGACTTCGTAGGAAGTCCCGAAGTAGCTGTACATCGTGTCCTGGTCGACGAAGTCCTTCGAGTCGCCGTGCTTCGGCTCGAAGTGCTCGTACTGGAGCCGCACGTACGGCACGAAGGGCCCGATGATGTAGCTCGCCTCGGTCGCGACGATGGCCGTGTTGGCGTAGCTGTTGCCGAACGAGCCCTGGGTGCGCTCGACGTCGTTGTAGGTGAAGCGGTAGCCGAGCTTCCCCTTCAGGATCAGGTCGCCGATCGGAAAGAGCCCGTTCAGCGCCCACTCCGTAAACATGCCGTTCGAGTCGGCGTCGCTGCCGTTCGGGTCCGAGCGCACGTAGCCCGCGATGCCGTTCACGAAGAAGTTGTCGGTGAAGATGTACGCCATGTACGGCGAGAGCGAGAAGCCGTTCGTGCGCGAGGTGCCCGGCGTGTCGATGTTCGAGAGCGAGTAGGCGCCCGAGGCGCCCGCGATCAGGTCGCCGAAGCGCTTGTCGGCGCCGGCGATGACCTGGAAGATCGTGAGGTCGAAGTCGTTCTTCTTCTCGCCGGAGATCGCGTTGTAGGTCGTCGTCCCCCACGTGTTGAGCGTGCCCGCGGGCGGGAGCTGCGTCAGCGCGCCGCCGGAGATGCGGGAAGAGATCGAGTCCGCGATCTGGCGCGTCGTCTGCTTGGTCTGCTCTTCTTCGGCCGCCGACTGCGCACGCGCCGCCGCCGGCACCAGCACGCCCGCGAGCGTCGCCGCGAACGCCAGAGATTGCATGGCCCGAGTGATTTTCCTGTCCATCCGTTCCCTTACCCCTCCCGGATCCAATATCCGTCGAGCGGGCGTGTACCATGCCTCGCACATCGCCTCAAGGCGCGGAGGACCGACCGCCGGTGCATCGCTCGACGATTCCCCCGTCTTTCCGAACCCTTCGACGTCCCCTGGGAATTGGCCTGACCCTCGCGTGCCTGGCCCTCCCGGCCCGCGGCCAGACCCCGCCGGCCCCGGATCCCTCCGGCGAGATCACGCGCGGCCTGACGACGGCGATCTCCCGGAACATCGAGGCCGCCGTGGTGAAGCCGCGGCTCGTGGTCCGGAATCCGGCGGGCCCGGTGACGCGAATCGCCCTCGCGCCCGACGAGCGCACGGTCGCCCTCGTGATGTCGTCGGGCGACGTGCGCGTCTGGGACCTCGAGACCGGCGCACAGCTTCCGACCCTGCGAACCAAGACCGGTGCGGCGCGCGTCGCCGTGCCGCTCGCCGCGAGCCGCGGCGTGCTGGTCGGCTTCGACGACGGCTCGCTGCGTGTGCTCGACCTGGCGGGCGGCGTCGAGACCGCCCTCCCCGGCCGTCACGGGAAGGCGGTGAGCGCGCTGGTGCTGAGCGCCGACGGCGCCCGCGCCGCGAGCGCCGCCGCGGACGGGAGCGTGCGCGTGCTCGACCTCGAGAGCCGGACCGAGCTCGCGAGCGCGCGCGCAGGGGGGGCCGTGAATGCCCTCGCGATCCGCGCCGACGGCGCGCGCGTCGCCGCGGCGAGCGGCGGCACGGTCCAGCTCTTCGACGCGAGCGGCGCCGTGCTCCGGAGCATCGACGCCGGCGACGACGTGCTCGCCCTGGCCTTCGTGCGTGACGGCGGCGCCGTCGCGCTGGCGACGCGCGACGGCGGCCTCGCGCTCCACGACGCCGAGACCGGCGCGCGTCTCGCGGGCAGCGACAGCGGCATCGAGCCCTCGGCCGTCGCCTTCGACGCCGACGGCGTGCGCGCGACGCTCGGCGACGAGGACGGCGGCGTCCACCGTGCGGTGATCGCGGGCGGCGAGAAGCCCGTCGCGCTGCGCGGCCACGAGGCCGCAGTGCGCGACGTCACCGCCGCGTCGCGCAGCGCGCGACTCTTCTCCGCCGACGCCCGTGGCGTGCTCAAGGTGTTCGACGCCGAGAGCGGCGAGAACCTGCTGCAGGCGCTCTCGACCGAGACGGGCTGGGCGGTGATCGACCGACAGGGGCGCTTCGACGGCTCCGACCAGGGCATGCGCGACGTGGGCTGGAGCGCCGGCGACCGCGAGCTCGACCTCGAGCGCTTCGCCCAGCGCTTCTTCGAGCCGGGCCTGCTCGCGACCTTCGTCCAGAAGGGACGCCAGCCGGTGACGGAGGCGCCGGGCTCCGTCGAGGCCGGGATCGCGCTCCCGCCGAAGGTGTCGATCGACCTGCCCGACGAGAGCCGCGTCGCGGGCCAGCCCTTCCAGCTCGTCGTCGTCGCCGAGGACCAGGGCGGCGGGATCGACGAGGTCCGGCTCTACCACAACGGCAAGCTCGTGGTGCCGGGCGCCCTGGTGCAGCAGCAGGACGCCGACACCGGGAAGCAGCGGCTGCGCGCGGCGGCGTTCCGCGTGAAGCCGGTCGCCGGCGTGAACACGCTGCGCGGGGTCGCCTCCGGCCGCTGGGGGATCGAGGGCGAGTCCGAGCGCGTGACCCTCGAGTTCAAGGGCGAGGCGACGCCGCCGGTCCTGCGCGTGCTGTCGGTCGGCATCGACCACTACGCCGACTCGCAGCTCGACCTCGACTACGCGGTTCGCGACGCGGACGAGTTCGTGAAGGAGCTCCGGACGAGCGCGGGCGGCTCCTACAGCGAGGTCCAGGTGACGGCGCTGCGCGACGCGGCGGCGACGCGCGAGGGCATCCTCGGCGGGCTGCGCGCGCTGGCGGAGGCCGCGCCCGAGGACGTGCTCGTGATCTACCTCGCGGGCCACGGCATCGTCGCAGGCGACGACTGGAGCTTCCTGCCCCACGAGACGCGCCGCTCCGACGACCCCGATCGCATGGCCGCCGGCGGGCTCCGCGCCGGCGAGATCCGCGACGCGCTGGTGAACGCGCGCTCGCAGCGGGTGCTGGTGCTGATCGACTCCTGCGAGTCCGGCGCCGGCGTCGAGTCCTTCGAGCGGATGGGGCGCTTCCAGCGGCGCTACATCCGGCAGGTGAGCCGTCTCGCCGGCGTGTCGGTCGTGGCCGCCGCACGCCAGGACCAGCGCGCCGCCGAGATCCAGCAGCTCGGCCACGGGCTCTTCACCTACGTGCTGCTGAAGGGCCTCGAGGGCGACGCCGATCGGCGTCCGACGGATCGGATGGTGACGGCCCACGAGCTGGTCGCCTACTCCGCGGACGTCACGCCCGGCGTGTCGCGCGAGTACCTGCGCTACCCGCAGGAGCCCCTGGCCTTCGCGCTCGGGGCCGACTTCTCGCTCGGCCGGCTCGGGAACTGAGCCGGCCGGGCGAGGAAGCGGCGCGCGGGCCCGGTGGGCGCGCTCTACTGCGCGACCTCGTTCGGGTCGTAGTCGATGCGGATCACCTTGAGCGTCCCGCTGTAGGCGTTGCGCGAGAACACGACGCGGCCCTCGCCCTTGTACTCCCAGTCGGTCCGCGAGGTGTCGGTGCCGTAGTAGAACGGGATGAAGCTCTTGCCGGTGATGTAGCCCTCGACGTTGTCGGGCGCGCCGATTGCGGCCCGGACCTGCTCGTCGTTCCAGCCCACCTGGACCTTCGCGAGCTTCGTCCCGGCCGGCGGCGGCACGCCCTGGGGCGGCTTCGCCTTCTCGGCCGCGGCCTCCTTCGCGGCGGGAGCGCTCTCGGCGCCCGGCTTCGAGCCCGAGCCCGACGCACAGCCGACGAGGGCGAAGGCGACGAGACCGGCGGCGACTCCGAGCAATCGGCTTCGCGACATGCGAGGTGTCCTCCTTCGATGGTGCGATCGAACGTCCCTGCGGCCCGGCGTCCGCGATGCGGGCTTCGGGCCGGCTCCGGTCCGCGGCGCGGGCCGGCGGACGCGTCGGCGAGACTAGCCGGGCGGCGGGAGGCGCGCCGCTGGCGCGCGCGTCAGCGCACGTAGCCGAGCTTGCGCAGGCGCTCCTCGGTATCGCGATCGATCTTCGGCGCGCGGGCGGCGGTCACGGGCGCGGCCTGCGGGCGGCGCATCCAGGTCTCGAGCACGCTCCGCAGCCGCCCGACCTCGGTGGGATGCTCGCTCGCCACGTTCTTCGTCTCGCCGGCATCTGCCGCGAGGTCGTAGAGCGACCACTCGGCCCCGTCCACCAGCGCCCGGTCTTCGGGATCGGGCATCCAGACCAGCTTCCAGCGCTCGTCGCGCACGGCGCGCTGCCACGCATCCGTGTAGCCCGACTCGGTGAACGCCTGTGGCGAACGCCCGGGGTCGCTCCCGTCGGCGAGGAGCGGCTGCAGGCTCCGGCCCTCGGCCTCGGCGGGCACGGGCACGCCCGCGAGCCCGAGCAGGGTCGGCAGCAGGTCGAGCACCTGGACCGGTGCGGCGATGATGCGCCCGCCACCCGTTCCGCCCGGAAGCCGCACGATCAGCGGTACGCGCACGCAGTCGTCGTACGGGAGCCGGCCGTGCTCGAAGTAGTAGTCGTGCTCGCCGAGGCTCTCGCCGTGATCCGCGGAGAACACGATCGCGGTGCGCGGGCCGAGGTCGTCGCTCCGAAGCCGCCGCAGCAGGCGGCCGATCTCCTGGTCCGCGTACCGGATCTCGGCGTCGTACTGCGCCACGTAGTAGGCGACCTCGTCCTGATTTCCGAGGAGCGCCCGCGACGGAATCCCGCCGATGTCCTCCGCGGCTCGCGGCTTCAGCGGGGCGCGAAGCGACGGGTCGTAGTGTGCATCCCCGACGAACATGCCGTCGAAGGGTGCCGGCGGCTCGTAGAACGCATGCGGATCGACGTAGTGGACCCACAGGAAGAACGGGCGGTCGTCGGACCGAGCCTCGAGCCAGCCGAGTGCGGCATCGGTCACGTGGGCGCCGCGCTCGGGATCGTCCGCGGTGTCGGCGCGCCAGGTTTCGACGTAGCTGCCGAAGCCCTGATCGAAGCCGTAGGCGCTGGCCAGGTTGCCGTTCGTCACCACCGCAGCGGTCGCATAGCCCGCTTCGGCGAGGCGCTCGGCCAGGGTCGCGTAGCGCGCGGGGACGGCCTGCTGCGTGTGACGCGTGACGCCGCTCGTGCTCGGGTAGACGCCCGTGTGCAGCGACGCGAGGCTCGGCGTCGTCTTCGGCCACTGCACCACCGCGCGGTCGAAGCGGACACCGTCGCGGGCCAGCCCGTCGATCTCGGGAGAAGTGTCGCGGACGTAGCCGTAGGCGCCGAGGTGGTCCGCGCGCAGGGTGTCGACCGTGACGAGGACGAGGTTCGGCCGCGAGGGGTCGGCGGCGCGCGCCGTCACGGCGCTCGCGACCGCGAGCGCGCCGACCGCCGCGAGCGACGGCACCAGCGCGGCGCGCGCGCCGAACAGCGCCGCCATCCGGCGCGCTGCGCGATGCACGGCGGGATGGAGTCGGCCGAGCCGCCAGGCCAGTGCGACACCGAGCAGGGATACGCCGGCGGTCGCCAGGATCCCGCTCGGCGAATGCAGCGACGGCCAGCTCGGAACGCTGCGAAGCGCGACCAGCGCGGCGCCCGCGACGCCCTGGAGCCCGACCACGAGCACGCCGGCGCCGATCGGATCGCGCGCCTGCGTGCGGGAGGAGGATCGGACCGCGTGCGCCAGGAGCAGGACGACGCCCGCGAGCACGACGCCGAGGAGCGCGCCGAGCGCGGCGCCTTCGAGGGCGCTGGCGGCGGCGGTGCGGGAGGCGAGGTGCCGGAGACCGAGCTCGAGGAAGCGCTGCTCGTGCACGCGCCACGCGCCGTGGGCGAAACCTGCGAGTGCGCCGGCCGCGACGCCCACGCGTGCGCCGCAGAGGAGCCCCGTCACCACCATCCGCTGCGTGCCATGTCCTGCGTCGGGATGGCGTTCGACCACGTCGGACCCCCAAAAGCCGCGCTGTCCCCCCGGCGGGCGCGGCGTGCATCATCGCACAACTGCGTCGGCCCCGGATCCGGTCCGGCGAGGTCCACGGTGCACTTTCCGGGCCGCGGTGCGCAGCCCATGAGCAGCTCGGCGCGCAAGCCAGCGGCCCGAAGGTTGCGGCGTTCCCCCCACCTCAAGACCCCGGACCGATCCGCCGAAATGGGGAGAACACCGGAGCCCGGGGGGTCCGCGCCCATGGATGCGAGCGAGCAGGTCCGCAGGCAGGAGATCGTCCGGCGGCGGCTCGTCGCGATGGGGCTCGACCCGGAGCCGATCTCCGAGGGCCGCGCGCTGGTCGCCACGCTTCGGCTCTGCTCGCAGCCGTTCCCGACGCTGGAAGGCGGCTCGTTCGCCGTCACGTCCGTGCGCTTCGTGAGCGTCGGCGACGACCGCGTGAAGTGTCTCGAACCGCGCGAGTTCTTCTATCTGCCCTTCGTCCGCATCGTCGACTGCCGCAGCGCCGACGAGCTCGAGCAACGCCTGCGCGCTGCGTGGAACGAACGGCTCGAGCGCGTGCGCTCGACGCGGCGGTGGCTCGAGAAGCTCGGCGCCCACGCGATCCCGCTCGACGATGCGCCCGGCGCCGCGCTGGCCCTCACGTTCGGCCACGTCCGCACGCGCGCCGTCGCGCTCGAGCCGCGCCATCTCCTGCTGCCCACCTGCGGTCCGCTCGCGGGCATCGCGCTGCGCCGCGCCGAGGATCGCCTCTTCGTCGCCGACCCGACGCTCGCCGCGGGCGTCGACCTCGAGCTCGCGATCACCTCGCGCATGGAGCAGCTCGCGCGCCTCGACGCGCGCCTCGAGCGCGAGGCGCGGCTCGCCGTCGCCAACGAGAGCACGATGCCGCCCCGTCCCGTCGACCGCGAGCCGCCGGTGCGGCTGCTGCTCGTCGGCCGCGAGCTGGCGGGCGACGTGGCGTTGCTCGAATCGCTTCGCCTGCGCAGCTGGCAGGTCGTCGTCGCACGCGACGCGGCCCAGGCGCTGCGCGCCTTCGACGCCTCGTCACCGGAGCTCGTGCTCTCGGAGACGGCGCTGAACCGCTTCGAGGGCATCGAGCTCGTGCCTGCGCTGCGCTCGATCCCGGGCGTCGAGGAGATTCCGGTCGTGCTGGTGGACGATCGCGCGCGCCCGGAGCGACGCGAGGCCGCGAAGCGCGCGGGCGCCGCGGGCTACCTGGTGCGCCCGATCGAGATCCCGCGCATCGCCCAGGGCCTCGGCGACCTGGCGCGACGCCCTCGTCGCCGCCGCTTCACGCGCTACCCGAGCCGACTCGCGGTGCGCCCTGCGACGGGCGCCCAGAGCCTCGTGACCGAGGACGTGGCCCGCGGTGGGATGTTCGTGTGGGCCGAGCGCGAGCTCCCGATCGGCCAGGTCGACCGCTACCAGATCACGCTCCCCGCGCCGGGCGGCGTGGTCGAGGTGGAGGCGCAGGCGCTCTACCGGCGAACGGTGCCGGGCTCGGCGCGAAGCGGCGCCGGGCTCCGCTTCTTCTCGTTCGCGGGCGACGGTGAGAGCCGCTGGATCGCTTGGCTCAAGGCCGGGGAATCCTCAGGCGCGGAGCGCGACCTCTACTAGACCCCGGAAAGACGGCGCCTCGCCTGCTCGACGTCGGCGTCCATCACCGTCTTGCGCTTGTCGGCGAGGGCTGCGGCCTCCGCCTCCTTGGCGAGCCGCGCGATGTAGTCCTCGGCGGCGGCCACCGCGATCTCGATCGCCGAGCCGGAAATGCGGAGATTGTTCCCGCCGTGCTTCGCGATCAGCCGCTTGACCACCGCGTTCGGAAGCTCGCCCATGGTTCCTCCTGATGGGGTGTGTCGCGACGGAGTGATCCCGCGACGTGGAGCCATCCTAGGAGGCGTCCCTTGCCGCCGTCAAGGCGGAAGGGCCGCTCTGGATCCGGCGCAGGAAGAACGACGAGACCGCTCGCGCCAGCAGCGGGCCGTCGACGTCGACCGGCACGACGTGGCCCGAGGCCGTGCAGTCGACCCATTCCCGCTCGATCGAGCCGACCGTGCGCAGGATCACCTGCGCGTCGGCGGGATTCGCGGTGCGATCGCGCGCGCCGTGGGCGACCAGGATCGGCGCGCGCACCCGCGACAGCGCCGGCGCGACCACACGCTGGAGACGCAGGAGCTCGCGGACCGCGCGCAGCGGCATCACGGGCATGCTCGGATGCCGCGCGCGCGCGGCCGGGTCCACGATGTCGGAGCCGCCGCGCTTGGTGAGGTAGGGCCGGACGCGCCAGAGGAGCGGCACCGCGACGCGTACCGGAGCCGGCAGGCGGAGCGGCGTGCCGACGACCGCGAGCGCGTCCACGAGCTGCTCCGCCGCGACCGAGAGGGCGAGCAGGCCGCCCATCGAGAGCCCCGCGACGAACACCTGCTCGTGACGGGCGCGCAGCACGCGCACGTGCTCGCGGGCCGCTTCGATCCAGAGCGCGTAGCTCGCCACCCCGGCCAGCGCCTCGGGCTCGGCGCCGTGGCCCGGGAGCATCGGCCCGTGCGCCGCGAGCCCCCGCGCCGCGCAGGCCTCGCCGATCGCGCGCACCTCGTAGGGCGTGCCCGAGAGCCCGTGCAGGCAGAGCACCGCGGCGGGCTCGCCACCGCCACCGGGGGAGAATTCGAAGGCGCCAGGGTCGACGCGGGGCTCGCCGCTCGCGCTCATCGCAGCGTTTCCCGCGCGGCGTCCTCGGCGGCGCGCACGACCTCGCGTAGCGGTACGCCGTGGCGGCGCGCGGCGCGCTTGCACTCCTCGTACTCGGCCGAGGGCTCGGCTCGCCCGCTCCCGTCGTGCGTCACCTTGACGGCGATCGTCCCGAAGCGGGTCTTCACGCGCAGGCTCCGGCGCGGGAGCACGAGCCGGTCGTACTCGACGCTGCGGACCCCGATCGCGCTCGACTCCGCGAACAGGACGCGCGCCAGCGTCAGGCGATCGGCCGGGCGTGCGAGCACGCGCAGCAGGAAGCCGGGACGGCTCTTCTTCATCTGCTGGTGGAGCAGCGTCACGTCGAGGGCGCCGGCCTCGAAGAGCTGCTCCATCAGGTGCTCGAAGTGCTCGGGCACGAGGTCGTCGAGATTCGTCTCGAGGCCCACCACGCGGTCGCTCTCGAGGCCCGCGTCGCGGCCGAGGATCGCGCGCAGCACGTTCGGCGTCGGCCCGGGCCGGTCGCGCCCCGCGCCATGGCCCACCGACTCGGGCACGAGGGCGGGCATCGGCCGGAACTCGTCCACGACCGTGCGCAGGATCGCGGCGCCGGTCGGCGTCACGGTCTCGAACGCCGCGTGGGCGGGCACGGTGGGGATCCCTCGCAGCAGCTCGAGGGTCGCCGGCGCCGGGACCGGAAGGCGCCCATGCTGCATCTCGACCATGCCGTGGCCGAGCGCGACGGGAGAGCTCGTCACGCGCTCGATCCCGAGACGCGCGAGCGCGATCGCGGCTCCCGTCACGTCGACCAGGGCGTCCACGGCGCCGACCTCGTGGAAGTGCACGCGCTCGATCGGCATCCGGTGCACGCGGGCCTCGGCGCGCGCGAGGGCCTCGAAGATCTCGAACGCGCGCTCGCGCACGGCGCGCTCGAGCTTCGCCTTGCCGAGCAGGGTCCGGATCTGGGCGAAGCTCCGGCCCTCGTGCGGGCCGTGGCGATGCACCAGCGCGCCGTGGGCGTGGGCACCGCCACCGCCGCGCTCGCGCACGCGCTCGTGACCATGCTCGTGCTCATCGTGCTCGTGCGCGTGGCCGTGCTCGTGCTCGTCCGCGGGGCCGTTCCCGCGACCCTGCCGGCGCGCCGCCGGCTTGGGCGTGCGGGGCTCGAGGGGCGCGTCGGCGGACACCCAGCGCGCCACCCCACCCCGCTTGCCCTTCCGCATCCCCTTCGCCGCTGGGACCTCCACATCCACGTAGAGCGCGGCGAGCGCTCCGCGACGCACCTTCGTGACGCGCAGGCGATGCGGCAGCCCGAGCCCCGCGAGATCGGCCTCGAGCTCGCGTCGCGACAGCCCCGCGTCGAGCAGCGCGCCGAGGAACATGTTCCCCGCGACGCCCGAGAAGGCGTCGAGGTGGAGCAGGCGTCCGCTAGTCGCGGTTGACGAGCGTCGCGACATAGGCGGCCCCGAATCCGTTGTCGATGTTCACCACGCTCACGTTCGAGGCGCAGCTCGTGAGCATGCCGAGCAGCGCGGTGATCCCGCCGAAGGACGCGCCGTAGCCGACGCTCGTCGGAACCGCGATCACCGGCCGGTCGACGAGGCCGCCGATCACCGAGGGCAGCGCTCCTTCCATTCCCGCGACCGCGATCACGACGCGCGCCCGTCGCAGCGTCTCGCTCGACGCGAGCAGGCGGTGGATGCCCGCGACGCCGACGTCGTGGAGCGTCGTCACCTCGTTGCCGAAGCGGCGCGCGACGCCGGCCGCCTCCGCCGCCACCGGGAGATCCGAGGTGCCCGCGCTCACGACCGCGATCGGGCCGCGCCCCCGCAGCGGCACCTCCGCCGGCCCGAGCCAGAGCAGCCGCGCGACCGGGTCGTAGACCGCGCTCGGCAGCGACTCGAGCACGTCGCGCGCGGCATCGGCCTCGAGCCGCGTCGCGAGCACGGCCTGCCCCGCGGCCTCGAGCGCGCGGGCGATCTCGACGATCTGCGCCGCCGTCTTCCCCGGCGCGTAGATCACCTCCGGCAGCCCGTGCCGGAGCGCCCGGTGCGTGTCCACGCGCGCGTGGGCGGTATCGACGAACGGAAGGTGGGAGAGCGCCGCCAGCGCCTCGTCGGGCGCGACGTCGCCCGAGCGCACGCGCTCGAGCAGGGACTTCAGGTCGTGGCGCTCCACGCAGGGCACGGTAGCGGGGGCGCCGGGTGCGTGCGCGTGGTGGCGGCGTGTCGCCCTAGCCCTCGGCCGGCAGCAGCGCGACGAGCCCCTGCAGCTCCCCGCTGTCGTCGAAGATCTCGGTCTCGACGCAGGCGCCCCCGGCCTCGCCGCGCTGGCGCGAGAGCGCCTCGAGCCGGCGTCCCGCGCCCTCCAGCGCGAGGTTCGGGAGCGACGGCAGGATGCGCGCCCCGATCGTGTCGGCGATCGCCGAGACGACGCTCGAGGCGAGGATGTTGCCGACCTCGCGCAGCGCCGACTCCGCGAGCGCTGCGTGGGCGCTCCGGGCCTCGTCGTCCGCCTCCTCCTTCTCGTCGAGGGCGGCGTCGCCGACCAGGGTACGCAGCAGCACGTCGCGCGAGGCCGCGGGGAAGAGCACCGCGAGCATCCCGCCCGGACCGCCGTCGATCTCGAAGAAGACGCCGACGTCGAAGCGCGCGAGGGGCAGCGCGCCCGCGGCGCTCCGGCACGAGGCCAGATGGGGTGGGCGCATCCGCACCGTGCGGCCGAGCAGCCGTGCGAGGGAGTTCGCCGCGTGGCCGGCGCCGATGCCGCCGAGCTCGCGCATCCGGTCGCGCGCCGCGGCGAGCGCCGGCGCCGGGGTCGTGCTCGTCCCGGGTGCGCTCATGCGAGCTGGTTCAGGTCGAGCAGGAACACCGGGTTCCCGTCGCCGAGCACGGTCAGGCCCGCGAGCGCGCGCACGCCCGAGAGCAGCTCGGGCACGGGCTTGACGTAGATCTCCTGCTGTCCCGCGACGCGCTCGACGGCGATCGCGACCCGCGCGTTGCGGACCTCCGCCAGCACGAGCGTCGTGCGTTCCGCCGGCGGCGGCTCGCCGAGGGCGATGCGCGGGCCGAGCGCGAGCACGGGGACCGGCTCGTCGTCGATCAGGACGAACGCCTCGCGCGCCGTGTGCTCGATCTCCGCGCTCGCCACCTCGAGGATGCGCTCGACCTTCGCGATCGGGATCGCGACGACCTCGCGGCCGACGCCGACGAGGAGCACCCGCTGCACCGCCGCGGTGATGGGCACGATCAGGATCGTCGCGGTGCCGCGGCCCATCGCCGTCTCGAGCTCGACCTGGCCCCCGAGCGACTCGATCGTCGCGCGCACCGCGTCCATGCCGACCCCGCGGCCCGAGATGTCGGATACGGCGTGCGCTGTCGAGAGGCCCGGACGGAACACCAGGCTCGCGACCTCCTGGGGCGGCAGGTCGTCCGCGAGCGCCGCCGGCACCAGGCCCGACTCGACCGCGCGACGCTTCACGGCGTCGAGGTCGATGCCCTTGCCGTCGTCGATCACGGCGATCCGCACGTGGTCCTTCTCGCGTCGGGCCTCGATCACGATGCGTCCGGCCTCGGGCTTCCCCGCCGCCCGCCGCGCCTCGGGCGTCTCGAGCCCGTGGTCGACGGCGTTGCGGATCAGATGCACGAGCGGATCGCCGAGCCGGTCGAGGATCGCGCGGTCGAGCTCGAGCTCGACGCCGTGGAGCTCGACCTCGACGCGCTTGCCGATGCTCTGGGCCACCTCGCGCGCGAGCCGGGGCAGTGTCTCCGCCACGCGCAGCAGCGGCGCCGTGCGCAGCTCGAGCACGCGGCGCTGCAGCTCGCCCACCATGCGGTCCATGCGGTCGAGGCCGCCTGCGAAGGCGGGGGTCGGCGCGGCGCCGCCGTGGGCCGAGGTGCGGAGCTGGTTCGACGCGAGGATCACCTCGCCCACCGCGGACAGGAAGCGGTCGAGGGTCTCGGTGCGCACGCGCACCGAGGGCGGGAGGGGCGGCGCGCTACGCGGCGCCGCGGGAGCGGGCGGCGCTGAGGGCTCCGCTACGGCCGCCGCAGCAGGGGCCGCGCGCTCGACGTCGGGAGTTTTTTTTTGAGCGCGTCCGCCGCCTCGCCGCCGCGCGCGAGCTCTCGCAGCAGCTCCGCGTCGGCCGCGGGCGCTTCGCCCGTCTTCGCGACGGCCGCGACCATGCGCTCGAGCGCCTGCAGGCCGCGGAACAGGAGCGCGGTCTCCTCGCCCGGCGCGACGCGCCCCGCCGTGCGCACGCGATCCATCCGATCCTCGAGCTTGTGCGAGAGCTCGGCGATCCCGTCGTAGCCGAGGCTCGCCGCCATGCTCTTGATCGAGTGCGCCATGCGGAAGACGAGGTCGATCGCCTCCCGCGACGCCGCGTCCTTCTCGAGGGACAGCAGGGCGCGCGAGATCTCCCCGAGGTGGTCGGTCGCCTCCTCGAGGAAGAGCGCTCGGTACTTGGCGAGATCCACCGGCTACTCCGCCTTCTCGAGGACCTTCTTCAGCGTCGCCGACACGCTCTCGGGCTTGAAGGGCTTCACGATGAAGTCCTTCGCGCCGGCCTGGACGGCCTCCATCACGAGCGTCTCCTGGCCGAGCGCGCTGCACATCACGACGCGCGCGCCCGGATCGAGCGACAGGATGCGCTTCACCGCGTCGATGCCCGAGCAGCGCGGCATCACGATGTCCATCGTGACGAGATCCGGATGCAGGCGCTCGAAGGCCTCCACCGCCTCGACCCCGTCCACCGCTTCGCCGACCACCTCGAGGCCCTCGGCCTCGAGGATGTCGCGGATCATCTGACGCATGAACGCGGCGTCGTCCGCGACCAGAACTCGACCCTTCATGACGTTCCTCCCTGGCCGGCGGACCGGCCCTTCGTCAATGCGCTCCGCGCGGAGCGGCACCCTCGATCGCGTCGGCGACGCGGGCGAGGAGTCGACCCGTGGACAGGACGTGGACGATGCGCCCGTCGATCGGGCGTCGTTCGGCCACGAGCTCGTTTCCGCGCGCCACGACCCCGGGCGCGTGCGCCAGGCCGAGCACCCGGTCGACGGGCAATCCCACCCGTCCCGTGTCGGCCGGCCGATCACCGAGCACGAGCACGTGCTGCGGCTCGGGCAGCGAGGCCTCGTCGAGCTCGAAGACCAGGGCGCGCGAGACCACCGGCAGCGCGTCGCCGTGGTGGTTCACGACGCCGGCCACGCCGATCGGAAGGGTCGGCACGCAGGCGACGCGCCCGACGTCCGCCACCTCGAGCACGTCCCGGATCGGGAGCCCGTACGCGGCATGGCCCACCTCGAAGGTGAGGAGCCGGTCGGCGTCGCCCGACGGCGCGCTCATCCCGGCGTTCCTCCGCTCTCGATCCGCGGCTCGCCGCGCAGCTCGGGCGGCGTCGGACGCGTGTCCGTCGCGTCGCTCGCGCGCTCGCCGAGCCGGAAGCCCCGCAGCACGCCGCGCAGGTCGTCGGCCACGGACGCGAGCTGCTGCGACGACTCGACCACGTTCGAGGTGGCCGCGCCCTGGGCGCCCGCCACGGCCACCAGCTCTTCGAGAGCCGCCGCATGGCTCGCGCCGACGCGCGCGATCTCGCCGACGCCATCGACCATCCGCTCCGCGTCACGCGCCTGGGTGTCGGCCTCCTGGAAGATCTCCTCGGCGCGGGCCGCGGCCTCCGACACTGCCGCACGGATCTGCTCGAGGGAGACCGCGATCGTGTTCACGTCCTCGCGGCCCTCGCCGATCACCTGGCTCGACTGCCGCATCTCGTCGGCGACGCCGTGGGTCTCGGACTGGATCTCGTGCACGAGCTTCGCGATCTCGTCCGCCGAGCGGCCCGCGCTCTCCGCGAGCTTGCGGATCTCGTCGGCCACCACCGCGAAGCCGCGGCCGGCCTCGCCGGCGCGCGCAGCCTCGATCGAGGCGTTGAGCGAGAGCAGGTTCGTGCGGTGCGCGACGCTCGTGATCATCTCGATGATCTGATGCACGTGCGCCATGCGGGATTCGAGGAAGAAGACGCGCTCGCCCGCCTGCTCCACGCGCTCGAACACCATGCGCATCTTCTCGAGCGCGAGGCGCGAGACGTCGACCACGGTGTTGGCCTTCTGGCTGGCCTCGGCGGAGAAGCCGAAGGCCTCGCGGGCGCGTGACGCCGTGATCTCGATCGCGGCGGCGATGTCGCGCGTGAGGCGAGCGGCGCCGTCGAGCATGCCCTGCTGCTCGGCCACGCCCTCCGACACGCGTCCGAGCGTTCCGGCGGTCTTGTCGTTGCCCGCGCCGAGGTCGCGCGCCGAGCGCAGCACGTCGCTGGCGGCGGCCGAGACCTGCTCCGCCGTGCGCTGCACGTGGCCCACGAGCTCGCGCAGGCTCGCGAGCATGCCCTGCACGCTGCGTGCGAGGTCGTGGGTCTCGTCGGCGAAGCGCGGCTCTTCCGCGACCGCGAGGCGCGCCCCGAGATCGCCGCGGCTGATGCGCTCGGTGGCGCCGAGCAGCGCCTGGAAGTTCTTGGTGAGCGAGCGCGAGAGCCAGAAGCCGATGCCCGCGCCGAAGAGCAGCGCGACGAAGGGCGTGGCCCAGGGCGCGACTGCGAAGTCGAAGTGGGTCGCGACGGCCGGGAACGCCCCCGCGACGCCCGCCACCGCGAGCGCTCCGAGCACGAACTTGTACGTGAGCGGCAGGCGCACGGTGGGCGTATCGGCCCGTCCGGGCGTGCGCTTGACGCTCGAACGCAGGCTCGACGCCAGCTTGCCGACGGCCGGTGCTGGCGGACGGCGCGCCGCGGACGCAGCGGCGCAGACGGGCAGGAACGGCACCTCACCCCCCAGATTGGTGCGTCGCGACAAGGTGGACGCGCCTCAGAAGTGGCGCCAGCCCCCCGCTGCACGGATGCGCACGAGGCCCCGCTCCTGCTCCGGCGAAAGCCCGAGCAGGCGCAGGCCGCGGCGCGCCTCGATCCGGCCGATCTCCGTCACCGGAGCGCCGAGGCGGCCGGCCAGGCCCCGCGCCGGCGTCCGGCCGCGCAGGGTGAAGAGGAGCTCGTAGTCCTCCCCTCCGGCGAGGGCCAGGGCGAGCGGATCGACGCCCAGCCGGGCGCAGGCCGGCGCGAAGCCCCGGGCGAGCGGCAGCGCCCGGACGTCGATCGAGGCGCCGACCCCCGAGGCCTCGAGCAGGTGCCCCAGGTCGGCGAGGAGGCCGTCGGAGACGTCGATGCAGGCGCCCCGGCCCGGGAGCGCAGCGAGGGCCCGCCCCGCCCCCAGGCGAAGCGGCGGGAGGCGCTTGACCCGCGCGCGCCCGCGCCGTGCCCGCGCCACGGCGAGGGCCGCCACCCCGAGCTGGCCCGTGACGAGGATGCGATCGCCCGGGCGCGCGGCGTCGCGGCGCAGCGCGCGGCCGCGCCGGACCGCGCCGAGAGCCGTGACGGTGATCGAGGTCTCCGTCGCGCGCGCGACGTTGCCGCCGACCAGCGGGCACGCGGCCTCGCGCGCCACGTCGATCACGCCGCGCAGCAGGCCGAGCGCGCGGTCCGCCTCGAGGCTGGGAGGCGCGGCGAGGGCGATCGTGCAGCCGATCGGCCGCGCGCCCATCGCCGAGAGGTCCGACAGGTTCACGAGCAGCGCGCGCCGCCCGAGCGTGCGCGCATCCTGGGTCGGCCAGGTGAAGTGCGCGCCCTCGACCAGCGCGTCCGTGGTGACGACCACGTCCTCCCCGGCGCGCGGTCGCAGGATCGCGGCGTCGTCGCCGATCCCGAGCACGACGTCGCGCGAGCCCGCGACACCCGCACGCGACGCAGCCCGGGCGATGCGCGCGATGAGGCCGAACTCGCCGAGGTCGCGCAGGCGCATGGGGCGACGCTAGCGCGCGGGCACGCCGCCAGCGCCGTGTCGGTCGCCGATCAGTCCTCGACGCACCACACGCCCACGCCAGCCTGGCTGCACCACATGCGCTGGTAGAGGCGCCAGGGCGCGATCGGCGAGTACGCCACGGTGCTTCGCCAGTCCTGGTGCAGGCTCACCGTGACGCCGAAATCCTCGAACGCGCTGCTCGTCCATCCGGCGCAATTGGGCTCACGGGAGCCGTTCTGGGCCGTCGCGTTGAAATCGCCGCTGCGCACCCATCCCTTCTCGTTGGACGGCCCCGCTCCTGAATCGGAATACGTGGCTCCGAGCCGGACGTCGTACTCGAGGGCGCCGACGTCGTGGATCTCCCAGAGCGACGCGAAGTGGTAGCCCGGCGCGCAGGCCGTGAGCGTCTGCGAGCCCGTGAACGAGTTCTTCGTCAGGTAGAAGCGCCGCGTGCCGCGCGCGGAGCACGAGCCGTCGCTGCAGAGGTTCCCGCCCGTCGCGCGCACGGAGCCCTCGATCGCCGCGGCGCCGGACCCACCCAGGTCGGTGCTGAGGAAGGCGTTGTCGCGCGCGATCGTCGGCGCGTTGCCCACGGCCACGAGGGCGCTCTCGCCGATCGAGGCCGCCCGATTCGCGATCACGAGGCTCCCGTTCGGCGCGAGGATCGCGTCGCGTCCGATGTTCTGCAGCACGACGCCCTCGACGTGCGACAGGGGGCCCACGCTCACGCCGGCCAGGGCGAAGCCCGAGATCTCGCCGTTCCGAACGGTGGTCCGCTGGCCCGTGAAGGCGGTCGAGCGCTCGATGCCGCTGCCCGTGCCCGCCACGCAGCTGCTGACCCCGCACACGAACGGGCCCGTGATCGCGAATCCGTTCAGGTCGATGCGCGCCCCGCCGACCTCGAGGCGGATCCCGGTCGTGCTCGCCGGCACCACGAGGTCGCTCGTGAGCCGGTAGCTCCCGGCCTGCGTGATCACCACCGGGAACCCCGGCGGGTCGCTCGCCAGCGACCCGTTGATCCCTCCGGCCTCGGCCCGGACCTGGTTGATCTCGATCACCCCGTCGCCCGCCCGGCCGAGGGAAGGCGCGGCGAGGACGGCGATCGCGACGAGTGCAGACACGGCGGCGGGATGCAGGCGGGCGGTCGGCACGGCGGGCTCCTGTCCGGCGACGTCGGGTGTCGCCAGACGGGGAGTGGCTCGAGACCGCCTTTTGTGTCCGGCCGGGCGACCGCTCCGAGGGTCGGGCCGCCGATGATCGCGTCCGGGAGTCGCGCCTCAGGCGCCGTTGCCGCCGCGCCCGCGCACCGACGCCGCCACGCGGCTCACGCGACCGCCGCGGCTGGGTCGCGTCGAGACCCGCGGCGGCGCAGACTCGAGCGCCGCCTCGAGCACCTCTTCCATGTGCGACACCGGCACGAAGGTGATCTTCTGCTTCAGCTCGGGCGGGATCTCCTCGAGATCCGGGACGTTCTTGCGCGGCAGGATCACGCGCTTGATGCCGGCGCGGAGCGCCGCGAGCGCCTTCTCGCGGATGCCGCCCACGGGCAGCACGCGGCCGCGCAGCGTGACCTCGCCGGTCATCGCGACGTCGCCGCGCACCGGGATCCCCGTCGCGAGCGAGACGATCGCGGTCGCGATCGTGACGCCGGCCGAGGGGCCGTCCTTCGGGATCGCGCCGGCCGGCACGTGGACGTGGACCTCGCGGCGCGCGAGCAGCGTCTCGTCGAGGCCGAGCTCGCCGAGGCGCCAGCGCGCGAAGGTGTGGGCGGCGATGCCCGACTCCTTCATCACGTCCCCGAGCTGGCCCGTCAGCACGAGGCCCCGGCCGCGCGTGAGCGTCGCCTCGAGCCGCAGCACGTCGCCGCCGGCCTCGGTCCAGGCGAGGCCGTTCACGACGCCGACCTCGCCGCGCGTCGGCGCATCGTCGTCCAGGAACGGCGGCGGCCCGAGCAGGCGCTCGAGGCTGCGCGCGTCCAGACGCAGCTTCGCGTCGTCTCCCTCGGCGGCGCGGCGCGCCACCTTGCGGCAGATCGCGCCGACCTGGCGCTCGAGGTTCCGCACCCCGGCCTCGCGCGTCCAGCCCATGACGACGCGCTTCACCGTCGTCCGCGGCCAGGTGATGCGGTCCGACGGGAGGCCGCACTCCTCCATCTGCCGCGGGATCAGGTAGGCGCGCGCGATCTCGAGCTTCTCCTCGGGCGTGTAGCCCGAGAGGCGGATCACCTCCATGCGATCGCGCAGCGGACCGGGAATCGTGTCGAGCACGTTCGCGGTGGCGATGAAGAAGACCTTCGAGAGGTCGAAGGCCACGTTCAGGTAGTGGTCGCTGAAGCGCGCGTTCTGCTCGGGGTCGAGCACCTCGAGCAGCGCCGAGCCCGGGTCGCCGCGGAAGTCGGCGCCGAGCTTGTCGATCTCGTCGAGCATCAGCACCGGGTTGTTGGTGCCGGCCTGCTTCAGGCTCTGCAGGATGCGCCCCGGCAGCGCGCCCACGTAGGTGCGGCGATGTCCGCGGATCTCGGCCTCGTCGCGCATGCCGCCGAGCGAGATGCGCACGAACTCGCGACCCATGGCCCGCGCGATCGAGCGGCCGAGGGAGGTCTTGCCGACGCCGGGCGGCCCGACGAAGCAGAGGATCGGTCCGCGCGAGTCGGCCCGCAGCTTGCGGACGCCGAGGTGCTCGAGGATGCGGTCCTTGATCGAGGTCAGGTGCGCGTGGTCGTGGTCGAGGATCTCCCGCGCCGCGTGCAGGTCGAGGGCGTCGGGCGAGCTCGTCGACCACGGCAGGTCGCAGAACCAGTCGAGGTAGCCGCGCACCACCTGGGCCTCGGGGCCGTCGGGATGCATGCGCTCGAGGCGTCGGAGCTGGCGCGTGGCCTCGGCCAGGGCCTCGTCGGACAGGCCGGCCTCCTCGAGCTTGATCTTGTACTCCTCCGCCTCGCTCGCCCGGCCGTCGCTCTCGCCGAGCTCGCCCTGGATCGCGCGCAGCTGCTCGCGCAGGAAGTGCTCGCGCTGGCTGCGCGACATCTCCTCCTTCGCCTGCGACTGGATCTCCGCCTGCACGGCCGTGACCTCGAGCTCGCGACGCAGGAAGGCGTCGACCCGGCGCAGGCGCGCGATCGGGTCGCGGATCTCGAGCACCTCCTGGGCCTCGGAGAGGCGCAGGCGCAGGTTGGACGCGACGAGGTCCGCGAGCCGGCCCGGCTCCGACACCGACGCGATGATCGACAGCACCTCGGGCGGGAGGTGCTTCAGCGGCAGCAGCTCCTCGACCCGCGACCGCACGGCGCGCATCAGCGCCTCGGTCTCGACGTGCCACGCGGGCTCGGGCTCGGGCTCGATGGCGCGCACGCGGGCGCGCAGCGCCGGCTCGGTCTCGACGAAGCCTTCGACCTCGGCCTTCGCGAGGCCCTGCACCAGCACCTTCACGCGGCCGTCGGGGAGCCGCAGCGTGCGCATCACCATCGCCACCGTGCCGACGCGGTGCAGGTCGTCCGCCGACGGCTCGTCGATCTCGGCGTCGCGCTGCGCGACCAGCAGCACCAGGCGGTCGCCGGCGAGCGCGTCGTCCACTGCGGCGACGGACGCCTCGCGGCCGACGAAGAGCGGGAGGACCATGTAGGGGAAGACCACGGTCTCGCGCAGCGGCAGGATCGGGAGCTCTTCGGGGATCTCGAACGTCGGGAGGGCAGCTTCCATCCCAAGGGGCATCGGCCCCCGCGCTGGGGCACTTGAGGCATCGGGCGGGAGCTGCGCACCGGCTGCCGCAGCGCGCGTTCGGGCGATGGCCCTAGTACGCGCCCATGTCCTCGTAGCGCGCGGGGATCGGCACCAGCGCGCCGTCGACGACGCCGATCAGGAACGCGCGCTTCTGCCCGTTGCCGTCCGGAGCGATCGTGGTGGCACCGGCGACGCCGGGGCTCTCGCGCACCGTCGCGAGGCCG
>Ga0105106_10000216_pt1 | contig 40188 bp, 27 predicted proteins | sample PPLLaktember2015_5_FD_79109 | JGI IMG/M metagenome (GOLD analysis project Ga0105106, IMG submission 79109) | Freshwater sediment microbial communities from Prairie Pothole Lake near Jamestown, North Dakota, USA - PPLs Lake P8 Core (1) Depth... | ecosystem: Environmental > Aquatic > Freshwater >... | reverse complement strand
CGCAAGCCACGTGGATCGGCGTTCTTCAGCAACCTGCTAGAGCAGCCCGACCTTCGCGCCCGTCTCCACCGCGGCGAGGTAGCCGTAGTCCACGAAGAGATTCACGCCCGAGACGAAGCGCGCGGCGTCGGAGTTGAGGAGCACCAGGGGCTCGGCCATCTCCTCCGGCGTGGCGTTCCGCCCGATCGGCGCCTGGAAATGCTTCTCGATGAAGTCGCGATTCACCTGGGCGTGGAAGGCGGGCAGCATCGGGGTCTCGGTCGGCGCCGGCGAGAGGCAGTTCATGCGGATCTCGCGGGGCACGAGCTCGACGGCACGCTGCATCGTGTACCAGATGATGCACTGCTTCGAGAACAGGTAGCCGTTCGCCTCCGTGGGATGCGCCTCGCACCACGCCTTCGCCGCGTCGAAGTCCTTCGTGCCGCAGAGGGCCTTCACGTTCTCGAGGTTCTTGCGGAAGCCCATGCCCGCGACCGAGGTGATGCTCGCCACCGCACCGCCCTTCGGGATGCGCGGCAGCACGCCCTCCGTCAGGTGCCGGAGACCCGCGAAGTTGACGAGCATGGTGTCGAGGTTCGAGAACGGCGCGCCCGGCAGCCCGGCGCAGTTGAAGAGCCGGTCCACCCGCGCGGGCAACCGCCCGAGCGCGGCGTCGATCGACGCGCGGTCGCGCAGATCCGCCTCGAGAGCCTGCGCCACCTTCGCCGCGACGGGCTTCACGTCGAGCGCATGAACCTCGGCACCGAGATCGACCAGCGTCTGCGCGGTCGCCGCGCCCATGCCCGAGGCCGCGCCGCTCACCACCACGGTCTTCCGCGCGTAGCCCAGGAGATCCCGCATGGGCTAGCGGTCCTCGCGGTCGGCGACGGTCGCGTACCAGTCGAAGTCCGCGCGCTTCACCCAGCCCGGCTGCCGCGAGCCCGACTTCATGCGCTCCTGCATCACGGGCGTGAGCTTCCCCTGCTGGAGCAGCGTGAGGAAGACCGAGCCGGCGTTGCCGTGGTCGAAGAAGTCACGCTGCCAGCTCCACTTCCAGTTCCCGGCGTAGCGGAACCAGGAGCCGCCGGTGCCCGCGATCTCGGTCGGCTGGCCGTCCGGCCCCCCGATCGGCGCGATCTGTCGCCAGATGCCGATCACCTCGCCCTTCCGGTCGTCGATCAGGGTACGCACGTAGGGGTAGGTCCACTTGTCGAGCCCGGCCATCTCGGTGCCGAAGGCGTACTTGCGGATCTCGTCGATCCCCTTCGCCACGAACTCGTGCTTCGGCCCGACGTTCCAGGAGTAGATCGCGTCGTCGCTGTAGAAGCGGGTGCAGGGCTCCCAGTTGCCGGTGCGGCCGCCTTCGTCGCTCGCGGCGACGAAGCGGCGGATCATCTCCTCGAGCTCTTCGCGGGGGAATGCGGGCATGGAACCTCCTGGTGTGGATCAGTCCTCGATCAGCGTGATCGCGCGCGTCGGGCAGTACTTCACCGCGGCCTTCACCTGGGCGCGGAGCGCCTCCAGCGGGCGCTCCTGCAGCAGGATCACCTTCGACTCCTTCTCGTCCACCGAGAACACCTCCGGCGCCTCCGCCGCGCAGGTGCCGTGGCCCTGACAGAGATCGAGGTCGATGCGCACCCTCACGCCGGCGCGCCTTCCCGCCGGCGGTAGCGCACGCGACAGGGCTGCTGGAGCTGCACGACCATCTTGGAGTGGTCGTTGCGGTAGGTGTCCGCCGGCTGCGCCAGGGCGAACTCGAAGCGCCGGAGCAGCACGCTGAACACGGCCTTGAGCTGGATCATGGCGAAGGCGGCGCCGACGCAGCGGTGCCGGCCCGCGCCGAACGGGATCCAGCCGAAGGGATGGAGCCGGTCCTCCTCGCGCCCCTCGACGTAGCGGTCGGGGTCGAAGCGGTCGGGCTCGGGGAAGCACTCGGGCAGACGGTTCGAGATCGCCGGCGAGGCGCCCACCAGCTTGCCGGCCTTCACCGTCCAGCCCTTGTAGTGGAAGTCGTAGGCGACCTTCCGCATCACCACGATCAGCGGCGGATGCAGCCGAAGCGCCTCCTTGATCGCGTTCTCGAGGCGCGGGATCTCGCGCAGCGCGTGGTAGGAGACGTCCTGGCCGTCCGCGAAGATCGTGTCGAGCTCGCCGAGCAGGGGCTTCATGTGCTGCGGATTCCGCAGCAGCTCGAGCAGCGTCCAGGCCGCGGTGCCCGACGTCGTGTGGTGACCCGCGAACATCATGGAGATGAACATGCCGGTGATCTCGTCGGCGCTGAAGCGCGGCGAGCCGTCGGGCTTCGGAAGCCGCATCAGCACGTCGAGCAGGTCCCCCTTCTGCTCGCCTGCGCGCTTGCGCGCCTCCATGATCGCAGTCACCAGCTCGACCAGGCGCTTGCGCGCGCGGTCGCGCTTGCGGAAGGACGCGATCGGCAGGTTCGCGTTCACGTAGGCGATCGCGTCCGTGCCCTGCTCGAGGTCGTGGTAGACCTTCGCGAACTCGGGGGTGAGCTCCTCGCGGAAGGGCTTGCCGATCAGGCACGAGCTCGAGGTGTAGATCGTGAGCTCGGCGAAGAAGTCGAGCAGGTCGATCTCGCCTTCCGCGCCGAAGCGCTGGACCATGCGCTCGGTCTCCGCCGCGATCACCTCCGCGTGGCCGCGCATCTGCTTCTCGCGCAGGGACTGGTTGCGGAGCGCCTCCTTGCGCCGCTCGGGCGGCGCATCGAAGACCACGCCTTCGCCGAAGATCGGCTTCATGAAGGGATAGGCCGCCGCCTGGTCGAGCTGCTCGTCGGGCGCTCGGAAGAACGCCTCCTGGGCCTCCTCGCCGTAGAACATGACGAGGGGCTGGTTTGCGAGCCGCAGCTCCGCCACCTCGCCGCACTCGCGGTGGGCGCGGTCGAGGAGCTCGATCGGGTCGCGCCGGAGCTGGAGCAGATGGCCGAGGAGCGGAATGCCGCCGGACACGCGCGGCGGCGCCGCACCGCCCGGATGCACCACCTCGCTCGGGGCCGTGTCGCTCGCGTAGTCCGCCGTCGTCATGGCGTGTCTCCTAGGCGCCCGCTGCGGGCTTGCCGGGAAGCGCGATCACCTTGGTCTCGAGGTACTCCTCGAAGCCCTGGAGCCCGTTCTCGCGGCCGAGGCCGCTCTGCTTGTAGCCGCCGAACGGCGTGTCCACGTCGAACCACATGCCGCCGTTCACGCCGAGGGTCCCGCTGCGGATGCGGCGCGCGACGGCGAGGGCGCGCTCCTCGCTCGCGCTCGTGACGGCGCCGGAGAGGCCGTAGATCGAGCGATTCGCGATGCGCACGGCATCGTCGTCGTCGTCGAAGGGGATCGCGACCAGCACCGGCCCGAAGATCTCCTCCTGGGCGATCGCCATGTCGGGCTCGACGTCGGCGAAGAGCGTGGGCTCGACGTAGAAGCCCTTCGCGAGCTGCTTCGGGATGCCGCCGCCGGTCACGAGCCGCGCCCCCTCGCGCCGACCCTTCTCGATGTAGGCGAGCACGCGCTCCTGCTGACGGCGGCTCACCTGCGGGCCCTGGAGATTCTGCATCGCCTGCGGATCGCCGTAGCTCCAGCGCTCGAAGGCGGCCTTCGCGAGCTCCACGCCCTCGGCGTAGCGCGAGCGCGGCAGCAGGAGCCGCGTCGTGAGCGCGCAGCCCTGGCCGCCGTGGGTGCAGACCATCGCGACCCCACCGAGCGCGGCCGCCATGTCGACGTCGTCGAGGATCACGTTCGCGGACTTCCCGCCGAGCTCGAGGAACACCTTCTTCAGCGTCGCGGAGGCGAGCTCCATCACCCGCCGGCCGGTGGCGGTCGAGCCCGTGAAGGTCACGAGGTCGACCCGCGGATCGCTCGCGAGGATCTCGCCCACGCCGTGATCCGACGACGCCACGACGTTCACCACCCCGGGCGGGATGTCCGTGCGCTCGGCGACGAGGCGCCCGAGGGCGGTCGCCGACCAGGGCGTGTCGGGCGCGGGCTTCAGCACGATCGTGCAGCCCGACGCGAGCGCGGGGCCGAGCTTCGCGAGGTTCAGGTAGAGCGGGAAGTTCCAGGGCGTGATCGCGCCCACGACGCCCGTCGCCTCGCGGCGCAGGAGCCGCCGCTGCGGCTGGCCCATGAACTGGATCTCGCCCATCGGCTGCTCGTAGACGTAGCGCTCGGCGAGCTCCGCCCAGTAGCCGAACTGGCCGATCGGCGTGTCGCACGCGGCGCTCATCGCGACCAGGAGCGGCGCGCCGCTCTCGTGTACCACGATCGAGCGCAGCGCGTCCTTCTCGGCGAGGAGCGCGTCGCCGAGCTGGCGCAGGCAGCGCGCGCGGAAGGCGGCGTCGGTCGACCAGGAGGTCTCGTCGAAGGCGCGGCGCGCCGCGGCGATCGCGTTGCGAGCGTCCTCGCGCGTGCCGTCGGCCGTGACACCGAGCACGGTCTCGGTCGCGGGATCCACGTTCTCGAAGGTCGCGCCGTTCGAGGCGGACACGAGCTTGCCGTCGATCAGGTTCGACGGCTCGGGGCGAGGCGGCGCGAGGGCCATCAGGAGCTCCTTCCTTCTCGGGGGGCTTCGGGCAGGACTTCGATCTCGGCGACGTGGGTCCCGGGCGGCGCGGTCGCGGCGGCGACCACCGCCCGCGCGACGCTCGCGGCGGGGAGCAGCGTGTAGTGGCGCTGCACGCCGAAATGCTTCCAGGCGGCGAGCATGCGGCCGATGCGCGGCCCGACCCAGCCGTTGCCGAACTCGCTCGTGGTCTGGCCGGGGCGCACGATCGTCGCGCGTACGCCCGTGCCCTCGAGCTCGAGACGAAGCGAGCGGACGGCGCCTTCGAGGCCGCTCTTCGACGCCCCGTACCCCACCTGGTAGGGACGCGCGTGGATCGCGCACTCGCTCGACACGAACAGGAGATCGCCGCGCCCGCGCGCGCGCATCCCCGGGACGAGGCGCCGCGCCAGCACCATCGGGTGCAGCAGGTTCGTGCGCAGCTCGCGCTCGAGGTCCTCCACCGAGACCTCGTCCAGGAGCCCGGGGATCGCGAGGCCGGCGTTCGCGACGGCGACCTCGACCGGCCCGAGCTGCGACTCGGCGGCGTCGACGAAGGCCTCGAGCTCGCTCGGCACCGACACGTCGCAGCGGACCGGCAGGCACTTGCCGCCCGCGCTCTCGATCCGCGCCGCCAGCGCCTCGAGGCGGTCGAGCCGCCGCGCGCCCGCGGCCACCCGCCAGCCGAGGGCGCCGAAGGCCTCGGCCACCGCCGCGCCGATGCCCGAGGACGCACCGGTCACGAGGGCGGTGCGGGGCTCGGTCGCGATCTCCGACGGAGGGGCCGTCATCGTCGTCCTCAGAACCGGATCGGGAGCGCAGCGAAGCCGCGCACGTTCACGGAGTGGACCCGGCGCAGACCGGCGGGCTCGATCTCGTAACCGGGAATGCGCCGCCAGATCTCCTCGAGCGCGACGCGCCCCTCGAGCCGCGCGAGCGCCGCGCCGAGGCAGAAATGCGTGCCGTGCCCGAACGAGAGCGAGGCGCGCGTGTTGCGCAGGACGTCGTAGCGGTCGGGGTCCTCGAAGGCGCGCTCGTCGCGGTTCGCGGAGCCGATCAGCAGCACCACCTTCTCGCCCGCGCGCAGGCGCTGGCCGTGGAGCTCGACGTCGCGCTGCAGGATGCGCGCCAGCGCCTGGCTCGAGTTGTCGTAGCGCAGCGTCTCCTCGACCCAGCGCGCGGCGAGCCCGGGGTCGGCGCGCAGGAGGTCGCGCTGCGCCGGGTTGCGCCAGAGCCAGTAGAGCGCGTTCGCGAGCAGCTTGGTCGTGGTCTCGTTGCCCGCGACGATCATCAGGAACAGGAAGCCCAGGATCTCGCGCTCCGAGAGCCGGTCGCCGTCGAGCTCGGCCTCGAGCAGCGCGCCCGTGAGGTCGTCCTGGGGGCGCTTCCGCCGCTCCGCCACGTGGGCCTGGAAGTACTGGAGCATGCGCAGCGCGGCGGCGGCGGCGGCGGGCGGAAGACCGACGAAGCCCTCCTCCCGGTGCACGACGGTGTCGGCCCAGCTGCGCAGCGTGTCGCGATCGGAGACGGGCACGCCGAGGAGCTCGCTGATCACGTCCATCGGGAGCCGGCCCGAGAAGTCCGCGATGAAATCGCAGCCGCCGCGCTCGACGAACTCGTCGAGGTAGCGCGCGGAGATCGCGCGGATCCGCGGCTCGAGGTCCGCCACCCGTCGCGGCGTGAAGCCGCGCGAGACCAGGGCGCGCATGCGCGTGTGGCGCGGCGGGTCCATTGCGAGGAAGGACATCGTGGTGTCGGCGTTCGGATGGAAGGCGTCGGCGTCGACGGAGACGCCGTTGCGGTTCGAGAAGGTCTCGACGTCCTTGAACGCGGCGAGCACGTCCGCGTGGCGCGAGAGCGCCCAGAAGCCGTGGGCCTCGCTGCGGTAGACCGGGGCCTCGTCGCGCAGCCGGCGGTAGATCGGGTACGGGTCCTCGTGCACCTCGTAGGCGTACGGGTCGTAGTCGAGCGGACGTGCGAGGGGCGCGGCCATGGGTCTCTCCCGAGGCCCGGTATACCATCATTTACATTTCAGACGCAATGAATATGCGGTAGGCTCGGGCCATGACCCTTCGCGCGGGCTTCGTCGGTCTCGGAAACATCGGCAAGCCGATGGCTCGCCGGCTCGTCGCGGGGGGCCTCGAGACCCGGGTGCACGACCTGGCCGAGGCCCCGGTGCGCGAGCTCGTCGCCGAAGGCGCGAAGCCCGCCGCGACGCCACGCGAGCTCGCGGCTGCGAGCGACTACGTCGGCATCTGCGTCCGCGACGACGATGACCTGCGGGCGGTGATGCTCGGCCCCGACGGCGTGCTCGCGGGCGCGGCGCGCGGAACGGTCGTCGCGGTGCACAGCACCGTCCAGCCCGCGACCGTCTGCGCGCTCGCCGCGGCGGCGGGCGACGTCGCCGTGCTCGACGCCTGCATCACCGGCGGCGCGCCCGGCGCGGCCCAGGGCACGCTCACGGTGATGGCCGGCGGGGATCCGGAGGCCCTCGAGCGGATCCGCCCCGCCCTCGCCTGCTTCGCGAAGACGATCGTCCATGCCGGGCCGCTCGGCGCCGGCGCGAAGCTCAAGCTCTGCAACAACCTGATGACCTACCTCGCCTGGACGGCGGTCTACGAGGCGACGCTGCTCGCCCGCGAGGCCGGCCTCTCGCAGGAGGTGTTCGAGGCCGTGACCGGCTCGAATGGAAATCTCACGGCCCCGATGCGCGCCTTCCTCGGGCTCCACAAGGCCCCCGAGGCGACGCGTAAGAGCGATGGCTTCCAGGCGATGATGCGGGGCTTCGTGGAGCTCGCCGAGAAGGACCTCGCGGCGACGCTCGCGCTCGCGCGCGAGCACGGCGTCGCGCTGCCCGGCGCGGCGTTGGCGTCGCAGGTGATGGCACGGGTCTACGGTCTCGACGACGACAAGCGGAGGTAGAGGATGTCGGATCCCGATCGGCGCGCGCGCGGCCTCGCGGCCTTCGAGCAGGTGATGGGCTTCCGGCCGCCCAACGTCCCGGCCGACCCCTTCCTCGACGTCACCCTCGACCATCTCTTCGCGGATCTCTGGTCGCGGCCCGGCCTCTCCGTCCGCGATCGCCGCCTGGTGACGCTGACCGTCCTGATGTGCTTCGGCCACGAGCCCAGCATGAAGCTCCACTTCGGCGCGGCGCTCCGCACCGGACAGCTGACGGACGCGGAGGTGGACGAGCTCATCCTCCACGCCGCGCACTACGGTGGCTGGCCCGTCGCGGCGGTCGCGAGCCAGGTGGTGCGGCAGATCCGCGCCGAGCGCGCGCCCTCCGGCGACGCCGCGCCCGCCAAGGCGCGCTGAGCGTGGCCGAGGTCGTGCGCCTGCGATCGCCGCGCGGCGCGCGGCCGGCGCGCCGCTCCCACGCGGAGCGCACGGCCGAGACGCGCGCGCGCATCCTCACCGCGACGATCGGGTGCGTCGCCGAGCTCGGCTTCGCGAGGACGACGGCCCAGGAGATCACGCGACGCGCCGGCGTCACCTGGGGCGCGGTGCAGCACCATTTCGGCGACAAGGACGGCATCCTGCTCGGCGTGCTCGAGGACTCGTTCCAGCGCTTCGAGGCGCGGCTCGCGGACGTCCCGCTCGAGGGCACGAGCCTGGCCGAGCGCGTGGCGCTCTTCCTCGATCGCGCCTGGCAGCATTTCGCGAGCCGCGAGTACGCCTCGACCTCCGAGATCCTGCTCGACCACCTGCGCCGCACCGACCTCGGCCCCGCGCAGCAGAGCTCGTGGCGCGGCCGCATGTTCCAGGCCTTCGACGCGGTCTGGCGCCGCGTCTTCCACGACGCGCCCGTCTCGCGGGCGCGCCATCGCCTGCTCCAGCACTTCACGGTGTCGGCGCTGACGGGCCTCGCCTCGACCCTCGCGCTCGAGGGGCCCGGCGCGCGGCTCCGGGAGGGCGAGCTCGCCCTGCTCGAGGAGACGCTGGTGCGCGAGCTCTCGCGCAGCTAACGCGCCACCAGATACTGCACGCTGAACCGGCGCGCGTCGTCCGTCCAGACCTCCCGCAGCGACCAGCCCGCGCTCGAGGCGAGACGGCGGAAGGCGTCGATGGACCACTTGTAGCTGCACTCGGTCCGGACGCTCTCACCCGCCTCGAGCGCGAACGACCGGCCGGCGATCCGGAGCGCCTGGGCGCGATCGCTCACGAGATGCATCTCGACCCGCGAGAGCCCGCGCGACCAGCGCGCCTCGTGGCGGAACGCGTCGCGCACGAGCTCGGCGCCGAGCTCGTGCGCCAGCCGGTCGAGGAGGTTCAGGTTGAACGCGGCCGTGACGCCGCGTGCGTCGTCGTAGGCGCGCTCGAGCGTCCGTGCGTCCTTGGGCAGATCGACGCCGACCACGAGCGCGCCGCCGCGCCCGCACGACGCGGCCACGCGCTTCAGGTAGAGCTCCGCCTCCCAGGGATGGAGGTTTCCGATCGTCGAGCCCGGGAAGAAGAGGACGCGGCGCCGGGCGGGGCGCCGCGACCGCGGCAGCTCGCGCTCCGCCAGGTAGTCGCCGAGGACCGGGAGCACCTCGAGGTTGGGACGCGCGGCGGCGAGGCCGTGCGCGAACTCCTCGAGCGGCGCGCGGGAGATGTCGATCGGGAAGTAGGCGACGGGGTCGCGCAGGTGGTCGAGCAGGATCTGCGTCTTGCGCCCGCTGCCGCAGCCCGGCTCGACCACGAGACACTCCGGGCCGAGCAGCTGCGCGATCGCGCCGGCGTGTCGCTCGAGGATGCCGATCTCGGTGCGGGTCGGATAGTACTCGTCGAGGGCGCAGATCTCCTCGAAGAGAGCGGAGCCGCGCGCATCGTAGAGATACTTGCAGGGGATCTCCTTCGGCGTCCGGCCGAGGCCCCGCACCACGTCGTCGCGGAAACGCCGCACGGCGTCCTCCGCATGGGCGTCGGTCGCCGGTGTCTCGCGCGACGTCATCGGGCGTCTCGCGCCAGGCGCACGCCGGAGAACTGCCAGCGCGCCGCCGGCGGGAAGAAGTTCCGGTAGCTCGCGCGCAGATGCGATTGCGGGGTCGCGCACGAGCCCCCACGCAGCACGAGCTGACCCGACATGAACTTGCCGTTGTACTCCCCGAGCGCGCCCGCCGGCGGGGCGTAGCCCGGGTACGCCGTATAGGGGCTGCGCGTCCACTCCCACACGTCGCCGAAGAGCTGGCGCGGACCCGATGGCGACGTCGTGAGCGCCGGAGCGGGGTGCAGCAGGCCCGACTCGAGCAGGTTGCCCTCGACGGGAGCGCTCCGGGCGACCACCTCCCACTCGTCCTCGCCGGGCAGGCGCGCGCCAACCCAACGCGCGAAAGCGTCAGCCTCGTAGAAGCTCACGTGGCAGACGGGCTCCGCCGGGTCGAGGGGCCGCATGCCCTCGAGCGTGAAGAGCGACCAGCCCGAGGCGTCGCGCTCCCAGTAGAGCGGCGCGTCCCAGCCCTCGCGCTCCGCGACGTCGAAGCCGTCGGAGAGCCAGAGCTCCGGCCGCCTGTAGCCGCCGTCGTCGATGAACGCGAGCCACTCCTCGTTCGTCACGAGGCGCGTCGCGACGGCGAAGGGCTCGAGCCAGCGCCGGTGCCGCGGGCCCTCGTTGTCGAAGGCGAAGCCCGCGCCAGCGTGGCCGATGCTCGCGATGCCCCCCGGCGCCGTGAGCCAGCCCGGCTGGTCGGGAGTCGCCGCGCCGGCTGCAGGCGCGACGACCTCGCGCGCGACCTCGCTTCCCGTCGCCGCGGATCGATACGCCGGTCGCAGAGGGCTCTGGGCAAACGCGTGCTTCAGGTCCGTCAGGATCAGCTCCTGGTGCTGCTGCTCGTGGTGGAGGCCGAGCTCGACGACTGCCGCCAACGGCCCGTCGTCCTGGCACAGCACGTCGGTGATCGCCCCATCCACGTGCCGCCGGTAGCGCATCACTTCTTCGACACCGGGTCGAGACAGGAGGCCGCGTTTCCCGCGCGGGAAAGGCTCGCCGAGCGCGCGGTAGTAGGAGTTGAAGAGCGACGCGAAGCTCGGATCGAAGGGCGCGTAGCCCGCCCGCGCCGGCGCGAGCACGAAGAGCTCGAAGAACCAGGTCGTGTGTGCGAGGTGCCACTTCACGGGGCTGGCCTCCGGCATCGACTGGAGGGCCATGTCCTCGGCGCCGAGCGGCGCACACAGCGCCTCCGTCTTCGCGCGCACGCTGCGATATCGCGCGAGGAGCGGCGCAGGATCGGAGCTTTCGCCGGCGATCGGTCGCGAGCTTCGCTGCATGTGTCGTCCTCCTCTCAGTGCGGCGGCGCGAGGCGGAGGCCCCGCGGTACGACGCGGCGCTCGAGCAGTCCGAAGAGGCCCTGCATCGCGAGCGCGAGCGCCGCCGCGGGCACTGCGCCCTGGAGCAGGAGCCCCACGTCGTCGAGTCGGATGCCGGTCAGGATCGGCTGCCCGTAGCCCCCGGCGCCGATCAGCGCGCCCAGGGTCGCGGTCCCCACGTTGATCACCGCCGAGGTCTTGATGCCCGCGAGGATCGACGGCGACGCGAGCGGAAGCTCGACCGACACCAATCGCGCGCGTGGCGACAGGCCCAGCGCGAGGGCCGACTCGCGCAGGGGCTCGGCGATGCCGCGCAGCCCGGCGTGGGTGTTCCGCACGATGGGAAGCAGGCTGTAGAGCACGAGCGCGACGATCGCGGTCGGCGCGCCGATCCCGAACAGCGGAATCATGACCACCAGCAACGCCAGCGACGGAATCGTCTGCAGCACCCCGGTCACGCCGAGGATCGCGCCGCCGAGCCGCGGGCGCTTCGCCGCCAGGATGCCGAGCGGCACCGCCAGCGCGACCGCCACGCCCAGCGAGATCCCGACCAGGGCGAGATGATCGCGCGTGTTGCGGACGAGGCGTGCAAGCACGCCGTCCGAGCCGCCGCCGCCCTCGACCGCGAGCTGGTCGCGCAGGAATCCCTGCGCGACGGCCCGCTCCGTCTCGCCCGCGAGCTTCACGCGTGCGTTCATCGCGATCATGGCCGGCGCGTCGATCCGACCCCCGATCCCGCGCAGCGCCGCGACCACCGCCGGGGCGCGGGCCTCGAGGTCTGCGCGCCAGACGAGCACGGCGTCGTAGCGCGGGAAATGGTGGAGGTCGTCCTGGAGCACCCGAATCCGGTAGTACCGGATGTCTGCGTCCGTCGAGTAGAGGTCGACGACGTCGAGGGTGCCGGCCTCGAGGCCGCGATACGAAACCTCGTGCTCGAGGCCGACGGGCTGCTGCGGCAGGCCGTAGGCGTTGCGCAACGAGGGCCATCCATCGCCGCGGTCCAGGAACTCGTTCGTGAGCCCGAAGCGCAGCGCGGGCTGCTCGCGCAGCTGCGAGATGCGGCGGAGCCCGAGCCGAGACGCCACCTCCTCCTTCATTCCGAGCGCGTAGGTGTTCTCGAAGCCGAGCCTCGGGCCGAGGCGGAGGCCGCGCGCAGCCAGCGCGGACTCGAGCGCGTCGCGCCCCTGCACCGCGTCGTCCGCGAAGATCTCGCGCTCGAGCGTGCCGGTGTACTCGGGATAGACGTCGACGTCTCCACGCAGCAGCGCGTTCCACACCACCCGCGTGCCGCCGAGCTGCGCCTCGTGCACGACATCGCCGCCGGCGGCGCGCGCGACGCCGGCCGCGATCTCGGCCAGGATCAGGGACTCGGTGAACGCCTTGGACGCGACGACCACCCGCGGCTGGGATGCGGCGCCGCGCGAGGCGCCGAGCAGCGAGAGCCCGACGAGCGCCGTCGCGAGGGATGCGCGCTTCATCACTCCGCCTCTCCGAGTGAGAGACGCTGGGCGCGCAGGAATCGCGTCACGTACGGATCGGCCGGACGCTGCAGGAAGTCCTTCAGCGTTCCCTCCTGCAGCACCGCACCGTCGCGCAGGAGCACGATCCGATCCGCCAGGAACGCGGCCTCCGTGACGTCGTGGGTCACGAGCAGCACCGCGCTGCCGAGCTCGCGCACGATGCGGCGGACCTCCTCCTGCAGCTCCGCCCGGACCAGGGGATCCAGCGACGCGAAGGGCTCGTCCAGGAGGAGCGCGTCGGGCTCGAGCGCGAGCGCGCGCATCAGCGCCACGCGCTGTCGCTCGCCGCCTGACAGCTCGGCGGGGTAGCGCGCGAGCAGCGGCTCCGGCAGGCGGACGACGATCGCGAGCTCGCGCACCCGCTCCGCGATCCACGACGGCGTCTGCCCGAAGTGCCGCGCCGCGAGGGTCACGTTCTCCTCGGCCGTGAGGTGGGGGAAGAGCCCGCCGTCCTGGATCACATAGCCCATGCGCCGACGAAGGCGCGGCGCCCGCTCCGGGGCCATCCGCTCGCCGGCGACGGTGACGGTGCCGGCGTCCGGCTGCAGGAGGCCGAGGCACAGGCGGAGCACCGTCGACTTGCCCGAGCCGCTGCCGCCCAGCAAGGCGACGGTCTCTCCGCGCTGGCAGGCGAGGCTGACCCCACGGACCGCCAGCGCGGCGCCGAACCGCTTCGACACTCCCTCGAGCTCGAGGGCGGCCTTCGAGGCGTCGGTCATGCCCCATGCTAGCGGCCTGCCGCGGGGCCCGAGGCGGAGCCCACGGGGCGGCAGTGATGCTGCTGCCAGCAGGCCGGCTGTACAATCGTCCGCGTCGGTCGCCGGTGCGGAACGCGCTCGTGCCATCGCACCTCCTGCGTCCGGCCACTGCACGCCGCGTGCCCGATGGAGTCCCCCGCGTCGCGGCCTCACAGCCCGGCGGCCTCGAGCAGGCGCAGCCAGATCTCGTTCACCGTGGGATACGCCGGCACGGCGTGCCAGAGGCGTTCCAAGGGAACGGCTCCCACGATCGCGATCGTCGCCGCCTGCAGCAGCTCGGCGACGTCGGGCCCGACGAAGGTCGCGCCGACGATCACGCGCCGCTTCTCGTCGATCACGATCCGGGCGCGACCCGCGTAGCCCTCCGCATGGAGCGAAGCGCCGGCGACGCGCCCGATCTCGTAGTCGACGCACCGCACCGAGAGTCCGCGATCGCGCGCCACCTCCTCGCGCAGCCCGACGGCGGCGACTTCCGGATCCGTGAAGATGACCTGCGGGACGGCGAGCGCGTCCGCCGTTGCGACGTGGCGGCCCCAGGGCGCTGCATCGAGCGCCTCGCCTCGTGCCGCGGCCACGATCGCGTCCCCGCAGGCCCGAGCCTGGTACTTGCCCATGTGCGTGAGGAGCGCGCGGTGGTTGACGTCGCCTGCCGCGTAGAGCCAGCCGCCGTCGACGCCGCGCACTCGCAGCGAGTCGTCCGTGTCGAGCCACGCGCCGGGCGCGAGCCCGACGGTCTCGAGCCCGATGTCCTCGGTTCGCGCCGAGCGGCCCGCCGCCACGAGCAGCTCGTCCGCGACCAGGTGCTCGCCGCCGTCCAAGGTGAGATCGATCTCGCCGGACGTCGCGCGACGCACTGCCGTCAAGCCGACGCCCGTTCGGATCTGCACGCCGTGCGCCGTCAGCGCGGAGGAAACGGCCTCCGCCGCGAACGGCTCGACACCGCGGAGGAGACGCGGGCCTCGCTCGAGGAGCGTGACCTCCCGCGCGCCGAGCCCGGCCCAGGCCGTCGCCATCTCGCACGCGACCACACCGCCGCCGAGAATCGCGAGGCGCCGCGGCGCCCGCTGGGCGCTCGTCGCCTCGCGCGCGGTCCAGGGCTTCGCGTCGCGCAGCCCCGGAATCGGCGGGATCGCAGCGGCGCTGCCGGAGCAGATCGCGACGGCCTGGCGCGCGACCAGCGTCACGCTCGCCCCCGCCGGCGGCGTGACCTCGACGCGGCGCTCGCCCACCAGGCGCGCGTGGCCGCGCAGCAGGTCGATTCCTTCCTGGGCGAGCCACCGCACCTGGCTGGCGTCGTCCCAGTGGGAGGCGACGGCGTCGCGCCGTCGCAACACCGCCGCAACCTCGACTTCGCCGGTCATGGCCTCTCGAGCACCTGGCACCCCACGGGCCGCCTGGATCGCGCGCAACGGCCGCAGCAGGGCCTTGCTCGGCATGCACGCCCAGTACGAGCACTCCCCGCCGACCCGCTCCGACTCGACGACGGCGGCGTCGAGCCCGCCGCGGCGGACCCGCTGCGCCACGTTCTCGCCGGTCGAGCCGCCGCCGATCACGATCGCGTCGTAGACACGTTCCATGGCACCCTCCCGCCACCCCTCCGCTCCTGTGAGATGCACGGACCGATCGTCGAATTCGCACCCGCCATGACGATCGCCGGGGAACCTCGACGTGAGTGTACGACGCGCCGTGACCTGGCGGATGTGAGAGACTGGCGCGAGCGAAGGAGGTCGCGCGATGGCCCGCTACGGACGCCTCACGGTCGAGCAGTACGGCGCGACGATGCCCGTCACGGGGCCCGCGGTCCAGAAGCCGCCCTTCTACTACCGCGACATGGAGATGATGTTCGTCACGTATCGGACGGACGACGAGGCCGCCCTGCGCTGGCTGCCCGACGCGCTCGAGCTCGACGAGCCCGCGACGGCCACCGTGATCCTCGCCCGCTACGGCTTCTCGACCTTCGGTCCGTACCACGAGGCGATGCTCGCGATCCGCGCGCGCTGGCAGGGCGACGTCGTGAGCTACTACCCCGCGCTCTTCACCGACAACGAGGCGCCGCTGATCGGCGGCCGCGAGATCTGGGGCTTCGCGAAGAAGCTCGCCCACGTGGAGCTCCGCCACGAGAGCGAAGTCCTGATGGGCACGGTCGAGCGCCCGAAGGGCAATCGTCTGCTGACCGCGGTGATGCGCAACGTCGAGCCCGTGCGGGCCGAGGACTTCCAGCTCACGCCCAGCGTCTCGCTGAAGGTGATCCCGTGCGCGACGGACGCGCGCGCGCCCGCTCTCGCCCAGCTCATCGGCAGCGAGCTCGCGCTCGTCCCGCACGTCGGCAGCAACGGGATCGCCGAGATCTGGACCGGCCCTGGATCGCTCTGCTTCGACGCGCCGTCGGAAGTCGATCCGTGGTACCGGATCGGCGTGCGCGAGGTGGTCGCGTGTCACTCCGGGACCTTCGACGCGGTGCTCGGCCACGGGCGCATCCTCAAGCAGTACTGAGGGCGGCTACGGCGGCGGCGCCGGGGCGCAGGCCGGCGCGATCGACGCCGTCGGTGGGGTCAGCAGCGCGCGACGGAGGATCACGGCGTCCGCGATGGTGCAGCCGCGGCTGCCGCCCACGTCGCAGAGCGCGGGGCGCGCGAGCGTCGCGATGGGGGGCACGAGCTGCGCGCGCCGCACGAGCGCCGCGTCCGAGAGCGTCACGCGGCCGTCGCCACTCACGTCACCACACTGGCACGCGTCACCGATCCGATCGGGCGCCGATCCGACGCCCACGCCGCCGGCATCCGCCTGGTCGGCGTTCGCGACGGTCGGGCAGTTGTCCGAGGCGTTCGCGACGCCGTCGAGGTCGAGGTCGAGCGGATCCGGATCGGGACGCACCGGCGGCGTCGCGAAGCGGCCGGACGGGCCCGGCGGGAGGCCGAGCCATCCCTCCGCCAGCCGGGCGTCGACGAGGTCGACCGCCCCCGAACCGTCGAGATCGGCGCCCGCGCAGCGTGCCGTGCGCAGCAGGTCCTCGGTCGCGGGCTCCGTCCCCTCCGGCCACTCGCCGGCGGCCGGCAGCCCCGCGTGCCGGGCGAAATCGACGCCGACGCACTCCGCGACCCGCGTCGTCTCGGAGAGGGTCACGAGCCCGCTTCCGTCCTCGTCGAGATCGCAGGCGTCTCCGAACCCGTCATGGTCGCGATCGCCCTGCTCGGGGTTCGCGCGCTCGAGGCAGTTGTCGATGACGTCGGGCGCAGCGTCGCCGTCGCGATCGGGAACGGCCGCACCGGGCGCGACGTCCGCTCCGACGCTGTGCGTGATCCCGAGCCGCCCGTCGTCGCCCGGGCGGAGCACGAGCAGCGCGCCCTGCGTGTCCGGATCGACGTCGATCTCCGCCGGCGTGAAACTCGGAAGCACCGTGGCCTCGACAGCGCCCGTCGCCGCCTGCTGGATCTCGAGACGCATCGAGATGCCGGATCGCCCCGGCGTGAAGCGACCGCCCTGCAACGCGAAGAGGATTTCGTCCTGACCGAGGTCCGCGGGCGTGGGGACCACGATCGCACCGTCGATCAGCCCGAAGCGCCGGATCGTGAAGGTCTCCGCTGGATTCACCAGCGAGATCACCACGAGCTGCAGCAGGTCGACGCAGCCCGGCCCAGCGCAGAGCTGCCACGGCTTCGGTCCCGGGCAGGTGCCGACGATCTGCGTGCAGCCGGTCGTGCCCGGCACGAGCGGGCACGGATCGCTCGCGTCGGGGATGCCATCGTCGTCGTCGTCCGCGTCCGCGCAGCGCGGAGTCCCATCGGAGCCGGGATCCTGCGAAAGGTCTTCCCCCTCGAAGCGCGTCACCTCCGACGGGCTGCACAGGGGCAGCAGGTCGATGCCCACCGGCATCGTCGCGTTCTTCGGACGCAGGTCGGGGAGGCACGAGGGCCCGCTGCATGCGTCCGGGCAGCCGTCGTTGTCGTCGTCGGGGTCGCACGAGTCGCCCGCGCCGTCGAGGTCGGTGTCGAGAGGATCCGGCGCCGTCTGGTTCGGGCAAAGCTCGCAGGCATTGGGAACGCCGTCCTGGTCGTCGTCGCGTCCGTCGTCGAAGACGAATCGACAGCCGTCCTCGTCGTCGCACCGACCGTCGGAGTCCGAGTCTCCGCCGTGCGCGGCGCAGGCGTCTGCGTAGAGCTGTCGCTCCGGCACGTTCGCAACGCACCATTGCACGCGATCCGCCTGCTTCTTCGACATCGCCTCGAAGCGCTTTCCGCCGAGAATCTGCGGGCCCGCGCACTGGCGGAAGAAGTAGGAGACGGCAATCCGCGTGTCCGGCTGGAACGCCGTCGCGAATTGCGTCGGAGGATCGCCCGGCTGCTTCAGCGTCGCGGCGCTGCGCCAGCAGTGGGGCGTGCACTGCGTCGTGAGGTCCGGGATCACGGCGTTCAGCGGCGAGGCCACGGGGAAGCGGTCCCAGGAGCACCACTCGTGGCAGGCGTGGACGCGCGCCGCCGTGAAGTCGGGCACCGGCGTCTTCTCGTCGGCGTCGGCGACGAGAGCGTCCGACAGGAGCGACCACTCGTCGCGCTGCGCTTCGGTTCCGCCGAGGAACTTCGAGAACGTGACCCGCTCGAGCCCGGCGGGATCGGGCGGCGTGTCGTCGATCCCATCGCCGTCGTGGCTCGTCGAGCCGATGCAGATGCCTTCCGCATCCACCGGGTCGGCGGCGGTGTGAGTATGGGGAAGGCAGAAATGGTGGCTCGATTCGTGCGCCAGCAGCAGCGGATCGCCGACGATGTCGGGCCGGACGAACACGCCGTAGGGCCCCGCGGCGAAGACCGCGCAGGTTCCCGGCAGGCATGCGCTCGGATCTCCCGGGTTGCAGGGTAGGTCCTCCTGTGCGCCGCCCTGGCAGAGGTACTCCTGGTCCGGGGACACGATGGAGAACCCGATCTTGGTTTTCGGCAGGCCGAAGAGGGTGACGCGGCTTCGGTTCGCCGGCTCCGCGGCGATCCTCTTCAGGGCGGCCGTCTCGAGCGGATTCGTCTTCGGGTGCAGGTAGGCAGAGAACTCGGGGTGCGTCGTGTCGAGGGTCACGTCGTAGAGACGGAACGACACCTCGCTGCGCAGGAAGGTCTGGTTCAGGACGGGGAAGATGAAACGCCGGTAGTCGCGCTTCACGTCCTCGATCGTCTTCCAGGACGCCCGGCCGCAGATCTCGACCGGCGAGGGATCGCAGTAGAGGCGCACGTGGACGTCGATCGTGCGGTCGGCCGCCGGCGCGTCGGCGCTCGGCGCGAGCATGGCAAGCGCCGCGAGCGCGGCGCCGAGGTGTCGCACGAGGGAGTGTCGGAAGAGGAGCCACGACCGCAGAGGCTGCATGGACGCTCCGGCCGCAGCCACCCTACCACTTCCGAAGCGGCAAGTGGAAGCACCCGCTTCCCGGCCGGCTCGCGTGGCGGGCTACATCACGCGCAAGAGCTTGGTCAGCTCGCGGAGCCAGAACACCGAGCTCGCGACGGCCGCACAGAACAGCCAGTCGCTCGCGGCGAGGCCCACCGTCGAGAACCCCTTCTGCAGGAACGGCACGTAGACCACCGCCACCTGCAGCACCAGCGCGAGCAGCACGGATCCCAGCAGCCAGCGATTGGAGAGCACGCCGACGAACGCGCTTCGCCGGTCCGAGCGCGCGCCGAAGACCGCGAAGAGCTGGAACAGGACCAGCGTCGTGAACGTCATCGAGTGGGCGTAGCGCATGCTGCCAGCGCCTTCGATCAGACCGCCGGGCAACGACGCGTCGAGCACGAACAGCGTGCCCGCAGCCATCACCGCACCGACGAAGAGGATCCCGGCCCACATCCGGGGAGTGACCACGGGCTCGTCGCGTGGGCGCGGCGGATCGTGCATGACCTCCGCCTCCACGGTGTCGAGGCCGAGTGCGAGCGCCGGCGCGCCGTCCGTCACCATGTTGATCCACAGGATCTGCGTCGCGAGGAGCGGAAGCGCCAGTTCGCCCTCGGCGCCCGTCAGCCCGATCTCATCCGCCAGCAGCACGCCGAAGAACATCGTCAGCACCTCCCCGATGTTCGTCGCGAGCAGATAGCGCAGGAACTTCCGGATGTTCGAGAAGATGCCGCGGCCTTCTTCGACCGCTGCGACGATGGTCGCGAAGTCGTCGTCCGCGAGCACCATGTCGGCGGCCCGTCGCGAGACGTCCGTCCCCGTGATTCCCATCGCCACGCCGATGTCCGCGCTCTTCAGGGCCGGCGCGTCGTTCACGCCGTCGCCCGTCATCGCCACGATCGCGCCTGCGCGCTGGAGCGTCTTCACGATCTCGAGCTTGTGATCGGGATCGACGCGCGCGTAGACCGACACCTCGCGAATCGTCTGCTCGATCTCCTCGGGCTGCATGCGCTCTAGCTCTGCGCCCGTGACCGCACGCCCATCCGTCGCGATGCCGAGCTCGCGCGCGATCACGGCGGCCGTCCGCGGGTGATCGCCGGTGATCATCATCGGCCGGATCCCCGCGCGCCTCGCCCGCGCGACTGCCTCCTTCGCCTCCGATCGCGGCGGGTCCATCATGCCGATCAGTCCCAGGAAGACCAGCTCCTGCTCCGTGTCGGGGTGGACGTGCGCGCCCTGGCACGCGTGATCGGGCAACGAGCGGAACGCAACGGCCAGGGTTCGGAGCGCCTCGCTCGCGAGCTCGTCGTTCGCCGCCAGGATCTCCGCGCGGCGCTGCTCGGTCAGCGCTCGCGTCCCGTCCCCGACGAGCTCCTGCGAGCACCGTCCGAGCACCACATCCGGCGCGCCCTTCGTGAACGCGCGCAGGGTCTCGCGCTCGGCGTCGCTGTGGACGGTGCTCATCATCTTGCGCTCCGACGAGAACGGCACCTCTCCGACGCGCACGAAGCGCTGCTCGAGGGCTTCGGCCTCGAGCCCCGCCTTGCGCGCCGCGACGAGCAACGCGCCCTCGGTCGGGTCGCCCTGCACCGTCCAGCGCCCGTCGTCCTCCTGCAGCACCGCGTTGTTCGCGCGGTCGGCTGCGGCGAGCGCGCGCACGAGCTCGTGGCGCAGCGCACCGTCGATCGCGCCGCCCCCTTCGCGAATCACCTCGCCTGCCGGCGCGTAGCCGGTGCCGCCGAAGCGAACCTGCCCGCTCGCGGTCGCCACGCGGCGCACCGTCATCTCGTTGCGCGTGAGCGTGCCGGTCTTGTCCGACGCGATCACGGTGGCGGAGCCCAGGGTCTCGACCGCCGAGAGGTTGCGCACGATGGCATGACGCTTCGCCATGCGCTGGACGCCCACCGAGAGCACCGCGGTCACCACCGCCGGCAATCCCTCCGGCACCGCTGCCACGGCGAGCGCCACGCCGAAGACGAGCACGCCGAAGACCGCCGAAGGCCCACGCACGTCCTCGACCAGGAAGAGGGTCGCGATCATCACGATCGCGATCACGACGACGATCACGCCGAGCAGCCTGCCGATCCGGTCGAGCTCCTTCTGCAGCGGTGTGGTCTCTTCCGGAACCGCCTCCAGCATCGCGGCGATGAGCCCCATCTGCGTCTGCATGCCGGTGGCCGTGACCACCGCGCGTCCGCGCCCGTAGGTCGCCGTCGTGCCGCTGTAGACCATGTTCCTGCGATCGCCGAGCGCCACTTCCTGCGCGATCGCCGCCGTCTCCTTCGACACGGGAAGGCTCTCGCCGGTCAGCGCCGCCTCCGAAGTCTTGAGCGCGACGGACTCGACGAGCCGCGCGTCGGCGGGGATGGTGTCGCCTTCCTCGACCAGGATGACGTCCCCGGGCACCAGCTGGGTCGTCTCCACGCTCCGGCGCTCACCGTCACGGACGACGTTCGCGCGGGTCGCCGACATCTGCCGCAGCGCGGCCACGGCATCTTCGGCGCGCTCCTGCTGCACGTAGCCCATGATCGCGTTCAGGAGCACCACCGCGAAGATCGCGATCGCCTCGTAGGGCAGCGCCGACGCACGCTCGTAGACCCAGATCGCCACCGAGATCGCGGTTGCGACCAGCAGCAGGATCACGAGCACGCCCTCGAACTGCGCGAGGAACTTGCGCCAGGCGGGAGTCGGCTTCTCCGCCGCGAGCTCGTTCCGGCCGTAGCGCGCGAGCCGTGCGCGCGCTTCGTCCTGGGAGAGCCCGCGCCGCGCATCCGTCCCGAGCGCCGCGAGCAACGCGTCGGGCTCCGATCGGTACGAAGCCTCGAGATCCGGCACGATCGCTCCGACGCTCATCGATTACCGATCCTCGCTCCAGGAGGGAGCGACGCAGTCGGAGCTCGCGAGGCCCTCAAGCGGCGAAGCCTCCGTCGATCGTGAGGCTCGCGCCGGTGACGAATCCGGCTTCGGGGCCCGCGAGGTAGGAGACCATCGCGGCGATCTCCTCGCCCCGGCCGTAGCGCCCGAGCGCCATCCAGCCCTTCATCGCCTCGGCGAAGGGCCCGTCGGCCGGATTCATGTCGGTGTCGACGGGGCCGGGCTGGACGTTGTTGACCGTGATGCCGCGGGGGCCGAGATCGCGCGCGAGCCCCCGCGTGAGCCCCGCGACCGCCGCCTTCGTCATCGCGTAGACGCTGCCGCCGGCGAAGGGCATGCGGTCGGCGTTGACGCTGCCGATCGTGATGATGCGTCCGCCCTCGCCCATGTGCCGCGACGCTTCCTGCGCCGCGACGAAGACCGCGCGCACGTTCACGGCGAGCAGGCGGTCGAAGTCCTCGAGCGTGAACTGGTCGAGGGGCGCGAGCACCGCGAGGCCCGCGTTGCTGACGAGGACGTCGAGGCCCCCGAAGGCGCGTGCCGTCTCAGCGACGGCGCGCCGCACGGCCTCCGCGTCGCCGCTGTCGGCCTGGATCGCGACGGCGCGGCCGCCGTCGGCGCCGATCGCGCGCACCACCTCGTCGGCCTTGGGCTTCGCGCTCGCGTAGGTGAGGGCGACCGCGGCGCCGTCCCGGGCCAGGCGCTTCGCGATCGCCGCGCCGATCCCGCGCGAGCCGCCCGTCACGAGCGCGACCTTGTCGTCGAGCTGGGCCATCGGATCCCCTCCTTCCGCCTCTCGGCTCCCGAGTGCGATCGCGCAGGGCGCTGCAGCCCACGCTAGGCGATCCGGGGAATCGGGCCACGCCGTGCGCCGGCGATCGAACGGCTCAGCCGGCGGGCGCTCGAACGATCGGGACGATGCGGTCGACCCGCAGGCCGCTCGCCGGGCGGCGCGCGCCGGAGCGCTTCACACGCGACACCCACAGGTGGAGCGCCCCATCGGGGCTGCGACCGAGCTCGTAGCGCCGCTCGAGCAGCAGGCCTTCGTCCGGGAGCTCTTCGTCCCGGAGCCGCAGGTCGAGCGGGAGGAGCTCGCTGACGGGCCCGTCGCCCTGCCCCTCGAGGCGTCCCCGCACGAGCATCCGACCCGCCTCCGTCTCGAAGAGCGGCATCGGCACCCGATCGTCCGGCGGCGGCTCGAGCGGCACGTAGACGAGATCGCCCTCGCCGCTCGGCTGCGGCTGCGGGATGGCGACGCTCTCCGGCGTCACGCGCAGCGCCCAGGCGAGGTTCGCGGCCTCGTCGCGGATGAACGCGACCTGCTCGACCGGCTCCGCTGCCAGGAAGCCGGTCGTCGGCGGCGGGAGGAAGAGATACGGCAGCTCCGACACGCGCCAGAGATGCCAGCCCGGATGGGGACGCACCTCTTCCGCAGCGCGGATGCGCGTGGTCACCCCGAACGTGTCGGTGACGAGCAGCGAGTCGATGCGGGAGAGGCTCGCGACCGGGAGCCGCAGCGGGAGCAGGAACCAGTCGGTCGCAAAGGCGAGGACGGCCTCGACCAGCAGCAGCCGCGCGGTGTCGGCGGGCCCCGCGTCGATCCGTCCGGGATCGAAGTGCGGATCCTCGATCTCCCAGAACCCGAGGGCCGGCATGCCGGGCACCTGCAGCAGGGCGGGCATCACCTCGACGCTGGTCTTGCGCCCCGCGGCCGGCGGGCCCGGAACGGGAGCGCTCGCGGAGAACGCATCCCAGTCGAGGCGGTCGCCCATGTGCTCGGGCGCCGTGAGCGTCACACGGCCTTCGGCGACGCTCGCGCCGAGTGAGAAGCGATGCTCGAGGCGATCGGGCACCCAGGCCGGATTCGCACCGCGTCGCGCGCGCGGCCGGTACCAGAGCGCCCACGCGCCCGCGGCCGCGTCGAAGACCCGTCGATCCGCGGGCAGCACCTGGAGCTTCCTGCGGAGCTTTCGCGCGTCGAGATCGGCGAGCAGCGCGTCACCGTCCACCAGCCCCGGACCGAGCGCGTAGGCGCGCAACGTCGCCGGCCGGTAGCGACGGAGGCCCGCCTCCACGAGGCGCTCGACGAAGCTCGCGCCGCCCGCGGCGCGCAGGCGCCGGTCGGGCGCGCCGCCGTCGTGCTCGACTTCCGGCTCGGCGGCCACGGCCTCGGCCGCGAACGGCACCGCGCCAGCCCCGGTCTCGAGCGCGTCGATCGGATGGCTCGTCGCTTCGATCCGGACACCGACCGGCGACGCCGCGTCCTCGCCGCCGAGCTCTCCCATCTGCCACTGGCGCCCGAGCAGCCAGAGCGGATCCGCGAGCCGCGCCGCCACGCCCTCGTCGAGGTCGAGGGCGGGCCGTCCCGTCTGGGTGTCGGGCTCGAGGCGCGTCCAGGTGGTGATCGACATCGAGGGCTACTCCGTGAAGCGGGCGACGAAGCCCAGCTCGAGGAAGTCGGTCGAGATCGTGTCGGCCGCGAGGTTGTCGGCGAAGTAGAGCGCGGGCAGGAACGCGCCGTGGACGTCCGGCGGGCGCACCATGCGGATCTGCGCGAGCTCCGCCGTCTCGAGCAGCGAGGCCTCGACGACGTCGATCCCCCAGCCCGCCGCGGGGTCGGGCGGAACCAGCAGCAGCATCGCCTGGGGAGCGCGCGCACGCGGTGCATCGTAGTGGAGCGCGATTCCCGTCGTCGCCTCGAGGCCCGGCGTCACCTCGCTCCAGCCGTCCACGAGGAGGCCCTCGGCCGCGCTCGACGCGGGCAGCTCGCCGAGGCTCACGATGCGGAGCCCCGGGCCCGTGTCGACGAAGCGCAGATCGAGCACGCGCGCTGCGCTTCCGAGCCCGACGCCGCGCAGGGTCAGGTCGAGGGCGTCGAGCGCCTCGATCGCGGGACGGACGCGCGAGAGATCGTGCAGCCATTCCTTCTGCCGCGAGGCGAGCGTGAGCTCGGGCGCGGGATCGCGGCCCGGGCCGACGTCGCCCGCCTGGAGCGGGCGCGCGCCCTGCAGCAGCCGGCGCAGTGCCGCCGCCGCGGCGAGCGTCGCCGCGAGGGCCGGCGAGTACGCGACCGGCCCCGCCTTCCCCGCCACCTCCACGAAACGCGCTGCGAGCGCCGGCGCGTCGGGGCCGGTCCGCACCCAATCCAGCAGCTCTGCCACGCGAACGCCGAGCCGTGCGAGCGGTACCGACACCGGCGCGCCGCGCTCCGGCGTGACGGTCGCCGAGAGACGGCGCGCCTCGCCGGCGACCTGCTTCAGGATCGAGGTCGTCCACGCCTCGACGCCGCCGCGCCCGAGCGGCAGCACGAGGCGCCACGTGCGCGCCGAGGAATCCGCCTCGCTCCGCACCACGTCGAGCTCCGTGGGGAGCGTCACGCCGGTGTCGAGGGCGGCGAGCGCGGGCTGCGCGCGGCCCGGGTTGCCCGACGCCTGCTGGTGGACGCCCTCGGCGAGGAGCAGGTCGCCGACGGCGTCGGTCAGCGCATCGAGGCGCTGCGCGACCGCGAGGAGGCCCGCCGGCGGCGCATCGCGCCAGGCCCGGGCGACCTCGAGCCCGTCGATCCGCATGCGGCCGCTTCCGTCCACCAGCGTGAACTCCCGCCGCAGGTCCGGAAGCTGCGGGCCGAAGCCGAGCTCGACCATCCAGCGCTCGATCCGCTCGCCGAGCAGCGCCGCGACGCCGGCGCCGTTGCGGACGCCATCCAGGAGCTGACGTGCAGCGCGCACGCGATCCGACGTCAGGTCGAGCGCCAGCGGCGCCTCCGCGCCCTCGCGCTCGCGCGCCAGGAACGCGCCGCGCAGGATCGCCGCCGTGCGCGCGTGGTCGAGACGCGGCGCGTGGATGTAGCCCTCGCTGTCGGGATCGTCCGCGGGCGGCGCGCCGTCCTGCGCGAGCACGGCCGGCACCGGCGGCGCGTCGACCCAGGCGTAGGCGCCGAGGTGCGAGCCCCGGGGCGTCGCCGCGCGCATGGTTGCGAGGCGCTCGCTCGCGAGCGCCGTGATCCACGCGTCGAGCCGGTGCGACGCGCCGTCGATCGCCTCGGCGGTGAGACGCTCGAGCTCCGCGACCGGAAGCGACCCCAGCGCCTTCAGCGCGCGGCGGTGTTGCGCCAGCTCGCCAAAGTTCGGGCCCGCCGGAAGCCGGCCCGCGAAGACGGCGCTCAGCGGACGATTGCCGAGCGAGGCCACCGGCGCGTCGAGCCGCGTCCAGACCGTTTCCGCCGCACTCTCGACGAAGACCCGCTCCGCCACCGCGAGCTGCCCCAGCACGCGGTCCGCGGCCCGGGCCATCACGAGCAGGGTTGCGTGACGCAGCAGCAGGTAGAGCAGCGTGCGCGGCGCCGCGCCGGCTACGCCATGGCCCTTCAGCGCCTCGACCGTCGCCGCGGCGATCCCGTCGATGTAGTTCACGGAAAGGACCGCGTCCTTCGCGGCCCCCGCCGGCGCCACGAGCGCGGCGCGCAGATCGAAGCTGCCGTGGAACACGAAGTCGAGGGCGCGCGGCTCGCCGGCGAGCCCGACCGGCGCGAGCTCGGCGCCGGCGATCGCGCGCCGGAGCTGGTCTCGGAGCGCGTCGAACTGCCCGGAATCGAAGCCGCCGAAGCCTCGCTGCGCCACGACGTAGGGCTCGAGGGTGCGCGCGACCCAGCGCGTCGAGACCGGCGATTGCGCGAGCACGGCCGCGAGCTCGCTCCCCGGATCGCGGCCGCCGCCGAGGCGCGGGACCTTCGCGGACGCCGCGAGCCACCGCGCGCGCAGGCCGGCAAGCGCCTGCACCAGCCGCTGGTCGCCTTGCGTCGGCGCGCTCCGCCAGCGCGCGAGAGACGAAATCGGAAGCACGCCGTGGGGCTGCCCGCCGAGCACGAGAGACGGGAACGGACCACGCGGCCGCACGAACTTCTGGAACAGCGCGCGCCCGCGCGCGACCGCCGCCGCGGGAACCAGCGGCGCCATCATCTGCTCGAGGAAGTAGCCGAGGGTGGCGGGCCAGAGCGCCGCGTGCATCGCCTCGATCCGGGGCTCCGTCGTCGCCGATGCGCCCGAGGCCAGGGCGAGCGCGGCGGGCTCGACTCCGAGCGCGCTCGCGAGCCGCGCGCCGTCGCTGCCAGCCGGCGGCGCCTCGCCGGTCGCCGCGGGATACGGCTCGACGCGCGCCGCGGGCGTGTGATTCGTCGGCGTGCCCGCTGCGAGGAGCGCGACGCCATCCTCGCGCGCGTGGCGCCCGAGCAGCCGCTCGAGCTCCTCCTGGCCTCCTTCGGCGTCGGCGCCCTCCCGCAAGCCGAAGGCGAGGAGCCGCGTCAGCCGCGCCGCCTCCGGGCGCTCCATCCGCACGCGCACGCCGAGGCCGATCGCCTCCGCCGCGACGAAGTCCGACTGCCACCGGATCGCGTCGGCGTCGCCGTGGGGCCCGACGTGGACGCTCGGCGGGAGCGCGCCGCCCATGGTCAGGAACGTGCGCGCCCCACCCGCGTAGCCCGCGACGAAGAAGCGCGTCGGCAGCGCGATCGCCTCGCTCGTCAGCGCGACGGCGCCGGGCGAGCCATCGCCCTCCGGCGGCGGTGCGAGCGGCACCTCGGGGAAGACCAGCGAGTCCGGAGCGCCGCCCGTCGGTGTCAGGACGTGCTGCAGCCAGCGCGCGCGCGGCTCGCCGAAGAGCTGCACCAGCCGCTGCCACGCCGCGTCCGTCTCCGGCGCCGCGTCTCCGCGCGCGCGTCGCGTCCGCCAGTAGGCGACGGTCTCCGCGCGCTCGACCGGCTCGACGCCCGGGCGGTCCGCCGTCACGTGGGCCGCCGACGGGAAGAGGCGCACGCGAAGCTCGAGGGCGCCGCCGCCGGCGTCGAAGTACCGCGTCTCGAGCCGCACCGGGAGCATCACGATCGGCTTCCTCGCGTCGAGCTCGCCGAAGACGGGCGGGTCGGGCATCTCAGCCCTCCTTCGGCACGAGCAGCGAGCTGTGGATCGCGAGCCGGATCGGTCGCTGCAGGCTGATCCCGGCCATGTGCGCGCCGTCGCGGCCCCAGGCGAGTCCGGCGCGTCCGGCCGGCGCAGGCGTGCGCTGCGACACCGCCAGGTAGCCGCCCGCGACGGCGACCGCCGGCCACGAGAGGTCGCTCCACGTCGCGAGCGTTGCGGGCCCGTCTTCGTCGAGTCCGAAGCGCGACGCGCCTGCGAGCTCCTGGATCACCACGTACCAGCCCGGGTCGCTCGCGAGCTCTTCGGGCTCGAGCTCGAAGCCGAAGTAGGCCGTGTCGAGACCCGCGCCGCCGCGGAAGACGGGCGGGAGCTGCGTCGCGCCCGGCCGCCGGAACTCGCCGTCCATCTCCGCGCGCGCGAGGAAGACCGCGGTCTCGGAGAGTCGGCTCACGAGGCGGCTGCGCAGCACCAGGACTACGCGCTCGCCGAAGGCCACGTGCGCCCCGAGCGCGTCGCCCGCGCTCCAGCCTGCGATCGCGCTCATGTCGCGCGGCGCCGCCGCGAGCTGAGCGGCGAAGAAGCGGGTGAGCAGGGTGACGCTGCGCTCGAGGGGCACGCCGCGCCAGAGGAGCTCGCGCGCGAGCTCGTGGTTCGCGCCGACGAGGAGCGCCTCGATCATCTCTGCGTTCACCGCGAGCATCCCGGCCGTATCGGGCGGGATCTCGACGCCGGCCAGCAGGAACGCCGGATCGAGCCAGCTCGCGAGCGGCTGCGCGAAGCGCGGCGTCGCGACGACGCCGATGCCGGGACGCAGCCGCGCGCCGTCGCCGAAGCGGACGCGCCGCGCGAAGCGCGTCGTCGCCGTCTCGGGACCCGACGCCACGACCGGCCTCAGCCACGCGAAGGCCTTCGGGCGCACGACGTCGACGACGGCCGGAGCCCGCGCCGCGAGCTGCGGCGCGAGGGTCGTGAGCATCGTCCGCTCCTGCGGCGTGAGCGCCACGAGCATGGGCATCACGCCCGGCGCCGGCGAGAGGACGACGGGCTCGACCGGCGCGCCCGGCTCGGCCGTGCCGCGCGGCGGCGCGTCGGCAACACCGCGGCGGATCGGTCGCACGGGCGCGACGGGACCCTCGGGAGCGACCGGACGAACCGGACGGACCGGCGTCACCGTGCCGATCGTGCCGATCGTCCCGGTCGTGCCAGGCCTGACGCCCGCCGTGAGCGCCGCGGTGACACGCGTTGCCGTCACGAGCGTCGCAGGCGTCTCCGGGAGCGCGCCGGGCGTGACGACCGCGAGGTTCTGCGCGGTCAGCGCACGGCGGATCCCCTGCCCCGCCTTCCGGGCCGCGACCGGCGCCTTCGTCGCGAGGATGCGCCGGAAGGCCGAGCCCAGGGCGGGCGGCGGAAGCACGCTGGTCGCGAGGCGCGCGGCGACGCTGCCGCTCGACGCGTCGCGCATGCGCGCGATCGCGGGCGCCAGGGTCACGAGCGCGCTCGCGCCCGTGAGCGGCGCCACCGCGCGCGCGTGGAGGCGCGTCGAGGCGAACTCTGCCAGGGCCGCGCCCTCGCGCTCGCGACGTGCGCGATCGATGTCGCCGGCCTGGCGCCAGGCCTCGTCCACCAGCTCGTCCGCGTGCGCGCGCACGAGATCGCCGCCGAGGCCGGCCGCGGCGCGCCGGCGTGGGTCGAGGTTCAGCGCCTCGAGCCAGCCCGCCCCCGCGCCGTCGCCGGACGCCGGCAGCGCCCGGCCCGACGCGATGCTGCCGTAGACCGGTGGCCCGACGACGGGCGCGCCGCCGGCTCCCGTGCGCTCGAGGCTCGCGCGCAGTCGCAGCGCCGACGCCATGGGCGCGGACCCGTCCCAGCGCGCTGCCGTGCCCAGCGGGCGGAGCGCGCCCTCGAAGGGCGCGAGCCTGCCCTCGACGTCCCCCGACACCGCAGAGACATCGAGGCGCAGTGGGCGGCTCGTGCCCGCGAGGTCGCGACCCTGGAGCCGCCGCGCCAGGGTCTCGAGATCGCCGCTCTCGGTGGTGGTGAAGAACCAGTGGTCGTAGACCGGGAGCAGGACCTTGGGGCTGGCGCCGCCGGTCCCCGGGGCGGTCCAGGCGGGCGCGCTCGAGAGCGCGTCGGGCGGCGTCTGGCCGAGACCCGCCAGCCGCCCCGCCTCGAAGGTCGGGACCAGGCAGGCGACGTAGCGCGTGCTCGGCGCGAGGGCCCGCGGCGAGAGGATCCGTGCGACACCCCGCCGCGTCAGCTCGTCGGCGACCGCGCCCTCGGGCTCGACCTGCACGTGCGCCCAGAGCGCGACCTCGTCGGGCGCCGGAAGATCCGCCCGCGCGACCTCGATCACCGGCTGCTTCGCGTCCGCCACGTTGCCGAGGGGACTCCCGCTTCGCGCCTCGACCACGATCAGCGCGAGCCACGGACGGAGGCGCGCGCTCGCATCGGGCCCGCCCGGCGTGAGACACCAGGGGAGGTCGGGGCGTCGGAACTCGATCGACGGGAAGAGATTCGGCGGCATGCTGAGGGAGTCCGGCGCGGGATCGCGCCGGCGGATCTGGCCCGGACCGAGCCCGGTCACGTCGCCGGGCCCGTAGCGCGAGATCGCGACGCTCACGTCGCGGCCCGCGGTGCGGACCACGATCGCGTCGCCCGCGAGCGCTGCGGCGCGGGCCCACGGCAGGAAGCGCGCGCTCGTGCTCATCGCACGACCTCGGTCTCCGGCACCACGCGCCAGCCCGCCCGCAGCGCCGCGCGCGCCTCGAAGAACGTCTTGCCCTCGAGCTGCGCCGAGAGCGAGGCGTCCACCACCGCGAAGCGCTCCCGGCTCATCTGCAGCGGCGCCGCCTCCGCGCGGCCCGCACGCAGCACCGCGAATACGCTCAGCTCCCCGAGCACCACCTCGAAGGGCGGCGCCGACTCGGGGCGCTTCTTGGGATCGAGCAGGATCTCCTCGAAATCCGTCGAGGCGCTCGCGGGCGCGCCCGATTCGACGGCGCGCGCGATCTCGACGCCCGCGTCGCGGCTCTCGAAGCCGCGCGAAGCGAGCATCTCCTCCTGGCTGAGCTCGAGGAACATGCCGAGCGCGAACTCGCCGGAGACGGGCCTCGTCTCGACGGGCCCGGCGGCGCCGCGCACCTGCTCGATGCCGAGCGTCTGCGGCGCGGCCAGCTTGATCGACCCGAAGCGCTCGATCGGCACGTTCAGCGGCACCACGGGCTGGCGCAGGCGAAGCGGCGCGTCGGGCGAGAGCCAGACCCCGGCGCGCGCGCGCTCGAAGAGCGCCAGTCCCGCCGCACCGCCGCTCTCCCAGTGCGCCGGGTCGCCGATCGCTGCGGCGAGCGAAGCCTGCACGTTGACGCTCTCCTGCGGCGCGTCGCCCTCGTAGATGGTGAGGGAGCCGTGCTTGCTGAGCGTCCAGAACAGGAACTTCACCTCCACCTTCCCGCTCAGCACGCTCGGCACGAAGCCGACGACCGTTCCCACGAAGCGCACGGCCGCGATCGAGCGCGAGCCCAGGAGCAGCTCGACGCTGAACTCGAGCTTCAGCACGAAGCCGGCGTCGAAGGCGACCAGCAGGTCGAGGGCGAGGTGGCCCCGGATCCCGAAGCCGTAGAGACGCGCCTCGAGGTCGCCCGAGAGCCCGAACTGGAACGAGCACGGCGTGACGGCGAGGTAGGCCCGCATCGTGAGCTTCAGGTGGTCGCCCTTCGAGAGCGCGAGGCTGAGCCGCGGCGGCACGAAGATCTTCGTGCCCGGCGGCACGTAGTCGGGATGGAAGCCGCCGATCGAGATGTAGGTGCCGCGCTCCTGCCCGTCGGTCTGGGGCGCGCCGTGGAAGAGCGAGGCGCCGCCCGTGAGCTCGCCGGCCCAGACGCGCGAGTTGCGGAGCGCGATCCGGAGGTTGAGCTCGTCGGTCTGCGTGTCCCAGATCGCGACGCCGTCGGCGAGCACGCGCACGGGCTGCTTGAGCGGATCGATCTCCTCGCCTTCCTTCGGCGCCTTCAAGAGGCCCACGAACTGCGCGACCACGTAGAGCCGTCGCAGCGAGTCGCCTGCGAACTCGAAGAGCACGCCGAGATCGAGCGTCAGCCGGCCGCCGAGCGCTGCGAACTTCGCCGAGATCCCGAGCACGGACGAATCCGCCTGGGTCGGGAACAGGCGCTCGAGGGCGGCCAGGTACTGCGGCGCGTTCCCGATCGGATCCTCGGGGAAGAGCACCGCGTCGAGGTCGCCCGTCGCGATCCCTGCCAGGAACGCCTCCGGGCTGGTGGTGCGGTTCGAGCCGTAGAGGAGGCCCGCGCCCTGGAACGAGAAGCCCGCCCCCGAGCGCGGCAGCTCGAACGACACCACGGCGAGCCAGCTCCGCACGCTGCTCGCGGTCGCCCGCTGGTAGATGCCGAGCCCGGTGAGCGAGAACGAGTCCGCGAACTGGAGCTCGATCGCGCCGGAGAGCCGATCGTGGACCGCGTCGTAGAAGAGCGCGCCGCCGCCCTGGATCTTCCAGACGTCGAGCTCGAGCCCGGCGCCTTCGGGGATCACGGGCTCCCACCCCATCTTCGCGATGCCGGCCAGGTTGCCGTCGCCCTCGCCGCTCAGGCTCGTGCGGTAGCCCGCGCCGATGCCGTTGACGTGGACGGTCAGGATCGAGAACAGCTCGAGCGTGAGGTGCGCCGCGGCCTCGAGGCGGAAGGCCATCTGCCCACCGTCGTCGCCGAGCTTCGCGCGCACGCGGACGGACTCGATGCGCGCGCTGCCGATCCCGAACGGGATGCGCTGGTGGATCGGCAGCAGCACCTCGCCGCCGGCGCCGCCCGCGAAGCGCACGCCGTCGAGGACCGACGCCTCCACCATGAGGTCGAAGCTGAAGCGGAGCTGCGGCAGGTAGTCGCCGAGCCAGTGGCCGCCCGTGATGCCGAGCTCGCCGCCCTCGATGCGCAGCCACGCCGAGAGCTCGTCGACGCTCGCGCGCGCGCCGAGGCCGAAGCGCGCGATGCGGAACTCGAGCGCCTCGGCGGGATCCGCGCGCGGCGCGGGCGGCGTCTCGCGCACGAGCTCGGCCTGGAACGAGACGTTCCCCGTGGCCTCGAGGCCGTCGTCCGAGGCGAGCAGGCCGAAGCTCGCGCCGTTGGTGAGCCGCAGCTCGAAGCCGCGGCCGAGCTTCTCGCGGATGTCGGCCTGGCCGTGCACCTGCACGTAGAGGCGGCTCGTCCCGCCCATCGTCTGGGGCACCGGCACGAACGTGATCGCGAGCGGCGCCGGCGGCTCCTCCGGCGGTTGCTCTCCGATCGCGGCGTCGAAGTCCTCGGGCGCGATCCGCTGCTCGCCCGCATCGAGGAGCAGCGTGAATGCGTGCTGCGCGAGGGCCCGGGCCTCCGGGAACGCCTCGATCGGCGGATGATCGAAGCCGTACCAGAAGCGGATCAGGCGTCGCTTGAAGGCGTCCATCTCGAGGATCAGCGTCACGACCACGGTCGCGAGCGCGAGCGCGTCGGACGTGATCGGAGCCCAGTCGACCTCGACTTCCGGCTCCTCGGGGGGCTCGCCCTCGACCGGCTTCCGGTGGCCCCAGCCCGCCGCGAGCGCGAGGTCGCCGAAGATCGCGCCCCAGCGCTCCGCGAACAGTCCCTGCGGATAGGAGGCCTGCAGGCGCTGGTCCGTGAAGTAGATCGCCGCGAGGATCGTGTACACGAGCACGTTGCCCGGGACGTGCACCTTCGGGATCACGTAGAGCAGCACGGGCGTCACGATCTTGAGCAGCCCAGCCTCGACGGCACCGGGGCCGGGAAGGCCGCCGCCGGCGAGCTTCTCGTGGATCCCGTTCAAGATCTTGATCGCGAGCGCGCTCACCTCCGCCCACTGCTCGGCGCTCTTCGCGGCATCCGCCTTCTCGCGGAGCTGCGCCACGGCGGGCGTCCACTCGGCGGACGGCGTGAAGGGCGGCACGCCGACCTTGTCGCAGTACGTATGAGCCCGCGACGGGTCGGTCAGGATGTCGACCAGCACCTCGAGCGTTTCGAGCGTGATCCGACCGGCCGCCTTCAGGACGCCGAGGGGTGTCACGCTCACGGCCTCGGCTCCGGCGGGGGCGGCGGGATCGGCGGCGGCTCGAGCACGTCGAGGGGAACCTCGGCGATGACGAAGGGCTGCATCGTGAGCTCGAGGCCCTGGGGATCGAAGCCGAAGATCCGGTGGCGGATCGCGTCGAGGCTGCCGTCGGCCTTCGCAGTGAAGTCGAGCAGCGTGAAGTTCGTCCACCACTGCCAGCCGCGCGGCATCGCGTTCTGGGCGTTCCAGAGATGGCGCTCGGCGACCGAGCGCACGCGGTCGATCTCGCTCGCGTTGCTGAAGGGCGGCGGGTGGAGCGCCAGCAGCCGCACTTCGTCGGGGCGCGAGTCGGAGACGAGCTTCGTCGTCCAGTACCACTCGGGGCCACGCACGTAGGTCGCCGTCGGCGGCACGCCGCGGGGCGACACCACGATCGGATCCTCTTCCAAGGTCAGCTCGAGGTGCGGGGTGAAGGGATCCGCGCCTCGCACGATCGGGGGCTCCGCTTCAGGCGTGCCGAAGCGCCCGCGACGCCAGCCGAGGCGCTCCTGGTCCGACGAGAGCCCGCCGAGCTGCTGCGCGAGGTCGATCGCGACCAGCGGCGCGAGATCGTTGCGCTGGGCGCGGAACGAGCTGGCCGTGAGCTGCACCACGCGCGTCGCGGCCCGGGGCGCCCAGTCGGGATCCATCTGCCAGTAGGCCATGGAGAGCGTGAAGGCGTAGTGGACGTCGCCCGAGAGGATCACCACGCGGCGGCGCGAGGCGAGACGCGCGAGCACCGCCTCGAAGAGCGCCGGCACGAAGCCCCAGTTCTCGGGGTCCCGCGCGACGCGCCCCACCGCGAAGCTCTTCTTCCAGCGCAGGAAGGGAGGCGCTGGACGCATCGACTTCGCGATGTCGTGCAGGTTGATGAGTGGCTGCACCACCGACTCGACGATCGGGTAGCCGAGGAACGGCGCCGCGGCGATCACGAAGCAGACACCGTCCGGGTTCACGCCCTGCGCCGGCTGCTCCGGCACCTGGAGGCGGAGGGCTTCGTCGGTGAGGAGCGTCGCGGTGGCATCGTCGGAGAACTTGGCGCGGATCTGCTCGTTGGCCTCGGGCTCGAAGCCGCGCCAGGTGCGCGAGTCGAGGGTCAGCACCTCGAAGCCGGGCCCGACGTAGCGGAAATGCCAGATCATGCGCTCGGCGTTCGCGGTCGGCGGCAGGAGGTCGAAGAGCTTCTCGAGCTCCGTCGCCGCCGTGCGGTCGGGTCCCGGCTTCGCCGGCGTCGCTCCGGCGAAGAGCTTCTCGATCCGGTCGAGCACCTTGCGGCCGACCGAGCCCGGCCGATAGGCGCGCGGGTCGTTCCCCCAGCTCTGGAACAGGGTGCAGGCCGCGAGCCCGTTCCGGATCACCGCGCGGCCGAGGGCGCTCGCGCGCGTCCGCTTCGCCCAGCGCGGCGTCACGTTCCAGTCGTCGCTGATCTCGTGGTCGTCGAAGACCATGTAGGTCGGCACGTTCGCGAGCAGGCGCCGCACGCGCGGCACGTCCCGATGGAACCACTCGAGGCGGCGGACGCGGTTCAAGACCTGGTCGGATCGGGCGGTCAGGTGACGCGTCGCCGGGTCGACGAGGTCGTCGGCCTTCTCGTGGCGGATCCCGCAGTAGTGCACGCCCGCGTACCACGACGGTGTCAGCGCACGGGCCAGGCGGTTCCGCTCCTTCGGCGTGCGCGCGCTCGCGGGCAGCTCGGCGAGCTTCTCGTCGCCCCGGGGTGTCGGGGGGTCGTCCGGCACCGGCCCCCAGAAATCCTTCCAGGCGCGGAACGTCTCGTCGTCCTCCTTCTCGTCGCCCTTGCCACCTTTGCCCCACGCGACGTCGCGGTCGTCGTCGCTCAGCAAGGCGTCGAGGGCGCGATAGCGCTTCGGGACGAGCCGCCATCCGTCGTGGTACGGGACCCTCGCTTCGAGCGCCTCGCGGTCTGCCTTGGGGTCGCGCTCGAGATGGAGCTCGAGCTTGCGATGCGCGTGACCGCACGCGCGGAGGTAGTCCTGGAAGACTTCCTTCCGCGCGGCGAGGAGCTCCCGCGGCTTCCACTTCCACGAGATCGTCGACCAGCCCTGGAGGTAGAGGCCGCAGTACTCCCCGAAGCCCATCACGTGCGAGTCGGTGCTGGTGGAGCTGAAGCCCCCGATGTCGTTCAGCACGTGGCCGCGCCGGGTCGGCGGCAGATGCGTCGCATCCACCGGGAAGAAGACCGTCGCCGCCGGCTCGGCTCCGGACTTCTTGAAGTCGACCGGGATCTCCTCGACCGACGCGCCCTCGCGGCCTCCGAGCAGGAAGCCCGTGAGCGCTTGCAGCATGTCGAGCTGCTCGGCCGCCGCTTCGTCGGCGTAGATCTGGTCGCCGGTCAGGTAGAGCATGTGCGGCCGCTGCTTCGGGTCCGTCAGCACGCTGCGGATGAGGTCGTCGAGGGGCGGCATCGCGTCGCGCCCCGAGCCGTCGCCGGCGCGGCACGAGCCCTGGGCGATCTTCAGGTCGGCGACCTTCGCGGGGACGGTCGCGAAGCTCGGCAGCCAGCCCTGCTGGTAGCCGAGCGCGAGCCACGCGGGGTCGTCGGCGTGGTCCTGGAGCAGGCCGAGCTCGGCGAGGCCCGCGCTGTCGCCGTCGTCGGTCGTGATCCGGACGTCGTAGGAGTGCATCTCGCCGAAGTCGAGGCCGGCGACCGACGCCGGCTCCCAGATCGAGACCGCGACGTGGAGCTTCGCGCCGGCGGCGATCGTATGCGTGTCGACGGGAAACTGTGCGGCTTTTCGGGCGACCGGCGGCCCGAGCGTGCCCGCCGCGCCCTGCCCGCGGAAGATCTCGAGCTCGACCTTCGCGGGTCGCGTCAGCGCGATCCACACCGAGACGAGATCCTTCTCGACGCGGCGCAGGATGGGGCCGGCGAGGACGTCGGCCGCTTGCAGCATGGGTCGCCTCCTCGTCTCGCAGCGTCGGGGGGATCCCCCGGCACCGGCCTACCGATCGAGGCGTCGCAGTCAGCGTGACCTTCGCTCCGGAAGGCGGCTCGAGTCAACAAGAGATGCGACCTGCGCCACGAAACGAACGCTCGACGCACGGCGGGACGTACTACAGTCGGCCGCGCGATGAGCGAGCCCTGGCAGCACCTCCACGCGACGGTGAACGGCTTTCGCATGCACTACGTGCGCGCCGGCTCGGGCCCCGTCCTGGTGCTGCTCCACGGCTGGCCCCAGACCTGGTACGAGTGGCGCAAGGTGATCCCGCCCCTCGCCCGACGCTTCACGGTGATCGCCCCCGACCTGCGCGGCCTCGGCGACTCGGAGCGGCCGGCAGCGGGCTACGACAAGCGCACCATCGCATCCGACGTGCGCGCGCTGCTCGCAGGCCTCGGCATCGGGCGGATCGGCCTCGTCGCCCACGACTGGGGCGTCTCGGTCGCTTACTTCCTCGCCTACGACAACCCCGGGCTCGTCGATCGGCTGCTCGTGCTCGACATGTACCCGGGCATCGCGCGGCCCGGCGCGAGCCTCGACCTCGCCGCCGCGCGGAAGTTCTGGCACATCGTCTTCCACGCGGGGCGCCCGGAGCTCGCGGCGAGGATCGTGAGCCGCGACGTGGAAGGCTACCTGTCGCACTTCTTCCTCTCGCCCGACTACACCTGCGACCCCTCCGCCTTCACGCCCGAGGACATCGCCGAGTACGTGCGCTGCTACTCAGCGCCGGGCGCGCTGCGCGCGGGCTTCGAGTACTACCGCGCCGGCCTCGAGGAGGACCTCGCGAACCTCGCGGGCTGCACGCGCAAGCTCGAGATGCCCGTGCGTGCCTTCGGAAGCTCCGCGCTGCTCGGAGACGTCACACCGGCGTGGCGGCGCGTGGCGGAGCACGTCGAGGGCGGCGTGCTCGACGGCTGCGGGCACTTCATCGCGGAGGAGCGACCGGACTTCGTGGTGACGCAGGCTCTCGAGTTCTTCGCGACCCTGGCCTGAGCTCGTCGCGGCTCGGCTTCACGACGAGCTCTCGCGGCCAATGCCGCAGCCCGCGGCACTTGAGCACGAATGCCTTGGCGTCGCCCCGGGCCTCGAGCGCGACGCACGCCTCGTCGAGATCGTCCGCCACGCCGGCGATCCGCAGCAGCGGAATGGCGGCGGGCGTGTATGCGATCACCTTCAGGTGCGCGAACGCATCCGCGACGAAGTCGCGCGCCGGCGGCTGCTTGGCCAGCGCCTGGCCGCCCTCGGCGGACACGATCAGCGCGACGGCATCGAAGAGCACCGAAGGAGCGCCCTCGAGCGCGTGCTTCGCGACCACGTGCGTGCCGTCGCCGAGCTTCACGCCGGAGATCGTCGGCGCGATCACCTCGTGCGCCGCGCCCTCCTCGTCGAGTGCCGCGGCGAGCGCCGAGAAGACGCGCGCGTCGGCGCCGTTCGTCAGCACCACCCCGACCTTGCGCGCCGTGAACCGGTTGGGGCCGTTGGCGATGATGCTGAGCGCCGGCGAGGGACGGAGGTCCTCTCGCGTCGGCCGGGCCGCCTCGGCCTTCGGCGGAAGCGCGGCGAGGCCGAGCCCCTTCGCGACCGAGCCCGCGAGCTCCTCGTGGACGTTCCGAAGCTGGGCCACCACGCGCTCGCGGATCGCGGGGGTCTCGACCTTGCCGAGCTCGAAGACGAGCGCGTCGCAGAGATGCTTCTGCTCGTTCAGGGTCTGGCTGATGTAGAACTGTCGCGCCTGGCTGTAGTGGTCGGCGAAGCTCTCTGCGCGAACGCGCAGCTTTTCGCCGGACTCCGCCACCGGGAACGAGCGGAAGCCGCGCGTCGCCGACTCTCGCGGCCCCCCGTCCTCCCAGCTGTTCGGCTCGTAGTTCACCCGACCGCGGGGATTCGTCATCGCCATGTGGCCGTCCTGCTGGAAGTGCGCGACCGGGCACTTGGGGGCGTTGATCGGGATGTGCGTGAAGTTCGGACCGCCGAGCCGCTTCAGCTGCGTGTCGAGGTAGGAGAAGTTCCTCCCCTGCAGCAGCGGATCGTTCGAGAAGTCGATGCCGGGAACCACGTTCTGGGTGCAGAACGCAACCTGCTCGGTCTCGGCGAAGAAGTTGTCCACCAGGCGATCCAGGACCAGTCGCCCCACCACGCGAACGGGCACGTCCTCCTCGGGAATCAGCTTCGTGGCATCGAGCACGTCGAACGGGAAGTCCGCGGCGAACTTCTCGTCGAAGAGCTGCAGCCCGAGCTCCCACTCCGGATTCGCGCCCGACGAGATCGCATTCCAGAGATCGCGGCGGTGGAAGTCGGGGTCCGCTCCGTTGATCTTCACGGCTTCGTTCCAGATCACCGACTGGAGCTTCAGCTTCGGCTTCCAGTGGAACTTGACGAAGGTCGACCGGCCTTCCGCGTTCACGAGGCGGAAGGTGTGGACTCCGAAGCCCTCCATGAACCGGAACGAGCGTGGGATCGCCCGGTCGGACATCACCCACATGATCATGTGCATGGTCTCCGGCATGAGCGAGACGAAGTCCCAGAAGTTGTCGTGGGCGCTCTGCGCCTGCGGGAACTCCCGGTCCGGCTCCGGCTTCACCGCGTGGACCAGGTCCGGGAACTTGATCGGGTCCTGGATGAAGAAGACAGGCATGTTGTTGCCCACGAGGTCCCAGTTGCCCTCGCGGGTGTAGAGCTTCACGGCGAAGCCCCGGACGTCGCGCGCGAGGTCGAAGGAGCCCTTGCTTCCTGCGACGGTCGAGAACCGCACGAAGGCGGGGGTCCGGTCGCCGGGTCGCTGGAACAGGTCTGCCGCCGTGATGTCTCCGAGGCCCTCGTACGTCTCGAAGAATCCGTGCGCCCCGTAGCCGCGTGCGTGCACCACCCGCTCGGGAATCCGCTCGTGATCGAAGTGGAAGATCTTCTCGCGAAAGTGCTGATCTTCGAGGAGATGGGGGCCGCGCGGGCCGAGCTTCAGGGAATTCTGGTCGTCGGAGACGGGCACGCCCTGCTGGGTCGTGAGGACGGTTCCCTCGGCGTCCGCGGTCTGGTGCGTTTCGCCACCGGCACCGCGATGCATGCCCTCGTCCAGGGCGGGGCGCGTCGGCGCAGCCCCGCGCCGGGGCGCCTTGCGGCTCGTGCCCGCCTTGCTCTTCGTCGAGTTCTCTCGCTTGGCCATTTCGGTCCTCAGTACAGGAGGTTCTTCAATTTACCGATCGCACTCCGCTCCCCGGCGCCGTCCTTCTGCGCGCGCATGCGCTCTCCCAGCTCCTTCAGATCGAGGCGGGACGCTCGCACCTTCGGGAACATCTCGTTCTGCTCCTCCTTCACGTGGTGCTTGATGTACTCCCCGAGCACCGTGACCTTGGCGTCGTAGAGAGCATCGCCCGCAGACATCGTTTCGAGCTGCCGGATCAGGTCCTTGGCGGATTGATGCTCGACCGTCGCCTCGTCCATCAGGTCGTCCGCGCGGATCGCTTCGCGGACGGCCGGATAGAAGATCTCCTCCTCCAGGCGTGCGTGGAGCTTCAGCTCGCTGCAGATCTGCTGGACGAGCTTCTCCTTGCGCGAGGGGTCGCGGACGGATTCGAACCGCTCGAACATCTCCTGCACGCGGGTGTGATCCGCGCGCAGCATCGAGATGGCGTCCTTCGGCCGCGCGGACGCGCGGCGCGCCGGGCGCGGCCTGGCCTTCCGCAAGGGTCGCTTCCTGCTCGTCTTTCCGGTCTTTCTTGCAGCCATGGGATGCCCATCCTCTTCACGGCGGTCGAAACGCGCGCCGTGGAGTCGACGCGCGCGCCGCCGCCCATCTGCAGAGCAAGATGCGTACCGAAGGCGCGCGACGCCGCAGACCCTCGCCGTCTTCGCGACGCTCGGCTGAGCGCCTGCGTCACTCGGTGCCGCACTGCTGCTG
>Ga0105106_10000214_pt1 | contig 40405 bp, 37 predicted proteins | sample PPLLaktember2015_5_FD_79109 | JGI IMG/M metagenome (GOLD analysis project Ga0105106, IMG submission 79109) | Freshwater sediment microbial communities from Prairie Pothole Lake near Jamestown, North Dakota, USA - PPLs Lake P8 Core (1) Depth... | ecosystem: Environmental > Aquatic > Freshwater >... | reverse complement strand
TGGAGGCTCTGAAGCGGTCGCGTGTAAGGTGTACCCCAAAGTGACACCTTTGGACCCTAGAGACACCCCCAGGAAGGGGGCGTTTCGTGGCTAAGTCGCTGTTTTTATTGGTGGGCGCGACAGGGATCGAACCTGTGACCCCTACCATGTCAAGGTAGTGCTCTACCGCTGAGCTACGCGCCCGGAAAGGCGCGGAATGGTAATTTATTCGGAGGCCCGGGTCCACCTGATGGAGTCAAAGTACATGACCTGCAATCACCGTCCTTCGCGCCTCGGCTTGCCCGGGTTGCTAGGCCTGCTGTGGGCTGCATGCACGCCTGCAGCCGCGGCCCTGGACTTGCTTCGCAAGCCCTAGCAGGCCACCCCACCCCCGTGCTCAGAAGCTGTAGGTCGTCCTCACGTAATAGAACGCGCCATTGAACGTGATCGGCTGCAGCACGTCATACGGCAGGTTGCCGAAGTAGTTGATGTCCGCGCTCGACAGGTCCGGATACTCGTCCAGGACGTTGTTGGCGCCGATCGCCACCGCAAACTGCTTCGTCACCGCATATTCGATGTCGAGATCGACGCCCACTTCCGAGCCGTAGGTCTGTCCGGGCTCGAATCCGCCGCCGAAATTGAACACGCGCGTCGCCTCGCCCCACTGCGTCGCCCGGCCGAGGATCGACCAGCGTTCGCTGGTCCAGTGCGCCGTAAGGATCAACTTGTCTTCGGGCGAGGCGGTCTCGAGCGTGTTGCGCTCTTCTACGCCGAACAGCACGGCACCGACGCCCAGCGAATCGAGCACCGGCGGGTTGGGATCGACCTTCACCACGTCCGTTTCACTCTTGTTGTAGGCCGCACTCAGCAGGAGGCTGCCGCTGCCGAGGTCGAAGCTGTAGTCGGCGACGATGTCGTAGCCCTTGGTCTCGGTGTCCACCGCGTTCGTGAAGAATCGCACGCCGAGCACGCCCGGAATGCCGAGCGAGTCGTCGATGAAATCGGTGACCGCCTGGCCGCCGATGCGCTCGGAGAGCGTGATGCGGTCGTCGATGTCGACGCGGTAGTAATCGACGGTCAACCGGAACCCGGCGTCATTGCGATACACGAATCCGAGGTTGTAGCTGACGGATTCCTCCGGCTCCAGTTCGCTTGCCCCGAGCAGTATCGCGATCGGATCGTCAGTCGGCAGGTTGAGCACCTGTTCGAGCTGGCCACCCGTTCCGAAACTCGTCGTTGAGCCGCGGAAGAACGCCTGTGTCAGCGAAGGCGCGCGGAAACCGGTGCCGATCGTGCTGCGCACGGCGAACGACGGCGTCAATTCATAGCGCGCCGATATCTTGCCATCCGCGGAACTGCCAAAGTCGCTGTAGTCTTCGTAGCGTCCCGCCACTCCGAGCTGGAACTTGTCGGTGATGCTCGATTCGAGGTCCACGTAGATGCCGACCGCATCCCGGTCTTCGTCCACGGTCTCGCTCGGCTGCAGCCCCGAACCCGCCTGCGTTCCGATCGGCGCTCCGATCACCGGACCTGCCTCGTACGATTCCGGATCCCCCGCCTTTGTCTCGTAGGTCTCCGTCCGGTATTCGAGTCCCCAGGCGAGATTCACGGGATTGGCGAAGCCGCCGACCGCGAATGGTCGCGATATGTCGAATCGCAGCGCGAGTTGCGAAAGCTGGTACTCGCCGACGTTGAAGCTCGTCGGACTCGCGTCGCCCAACGAGACATTGAGCGAGTTCGTGATGTTGTGATCGAAGTCGTTCGACCCGTAGACGGCGCTCGCATCCCAGTTCCAGTCGGACGCGAGCGTGCCTCGGACGCCGGCGGCGAGCGAGAGGTCGACATTGCTCGCCTCGAGCACCGGAATATAGCCGTCCGGGAAAATTGTCGGAACGTTCGCGAACGAGTCGGGATAGCGGAAGAAGTTCGCGCCTTCGCCGGTCCGATCCGAATAGCCGCCGAAGGAATAGAGTTCGACGCTGTCACTGAGGTCGAACCCCGCATTGAACATGAACAGGAGGTCCTACATCTTCCCGTCGCCCGCCTTGTGCGTCTGCGTTCCGAGCAGGGCCAGGTTGGGCGGCGTCTGGTTCTCGAAGAATGGGATCTGGTCGGGTCCCGAACGCAAGGTCGGGTCGCGGTCGCGATATTCGGCGGTCAGGTTCAGGAATCCGCCGCCCGCGCCGAAGCCGGAATTGATGGAGGCGAAAAGCGTATCGCCGTCGTTGACGCTCTCGCTGGTCGGTTTGAAGTCTGTGCGGTGCTGCCCGAAGGTCGCGGTCGCCTCGCCGCCCTCTGCCGCGTCTTTCAGGACGACATTGATCACGCCGGCGATGGCATCCGATCCATATTGCGCCCCCGCGCCGTCGCGCAGCACTTCAATGCGCTGGATGGCGCCCACCGGAATGCTGTTGAAGTCGACCGGGCTCGTACCCTTGCCGAGCTTGGATTCCGTCGTCAGCGTCGCGGTTCCATGACGCCGTTTGCCGTTGACCAGCACGAGCACCTGGTCGGGGCTCAGGTTGCGCAGCTGTGCCGGCCGGACGACATCCGCGAAGTTCGAGTTCGACTGCCGTGGAAGGTTGAATGAGGGGACGAGCGATTGCAGTGCAGCGCCGGCTTCGCCCGGCAGCGAGGCCGAGCGGCGTATCGCATCGGGCAGCACGAGATCGATCGGTGCGAGACTTTCGTCGACGCCGTAGCCGGCGGTTCGCGTGCCGATGACGATGACTTCTTCGAGCGGCGGTCTGTCTTCTGCCGTCTGGGCGTGTCCGACGCCGATCAAGCCGAGGCTGGAAGCACCCACAGCCAATACCGACCTGATGGCGACCCACAATCCGTTCCGCATGACACAACCCCCGGAAAATTAAGTACTTCGCGCGGATTCAGTGTAGGCATGGAGAAAAGAAGCGGTCAACGACGAATTTGGATGCTCCATTCGGGTCCGGACCCGACTTGATACTGCTCCGAGAAGTTTCCCTGGTTGATCGCAAGCGACACGCTGTCCAGGCTATTCAAGTAAAGCAACGGCTTGCCAAGTTCCACGGCACCGAATGTCGTGACATAGGGCGCGACCAGGTTAAGAACTTCTACACCACCCTTCAGAATTTTTATCCTGAGCATATCGCCAGTCGGGACTTCCAGTTTGCGAAACGTCTCGCGATCGACGTTCGTCCAGATGTTGCCGTAGTTGCCGTCGGCGGTCTGCACATTGCCATAGACGACACCCGAGTCGAAGCGCGCCTGCTCGTGCGGAATGGTGACGACCTCGGACGGCAACTCGCGCCCGACTTCCTCGAACGTGATGACGCCGGCGGCAAGCCGGGCCGCGGTGTACGCATAGACGTCACGGCCATGGAAAGTGAACGACTTTTCGGAGTTCTTCCGGCGATTGACCGCTTCGTCGATTTCGCGCACGGCCGCGATACCAAGGCGCGGCGCGACGAAGGTCAGTGTGCCGTTGTCCGGCGTCACGAAGTAGTGACCGGACTTCGTCCTGAGGACGATCGACTTGCGATCGGTTCCGACGCCCGGGTCGACGACCGAGACGAATACCGTGCCGGGCGGCCAGTATTCGGCAGACTGGACCAGGCGCAATGCGCCCTGCCAGATGTTGTATGGCTCGATGTGATGCGTGAGGTCGTAAATGTGGATGTCGGGCGAAACTCCGACGGCGACGCCCTTCATCGAGGCGACGGCGCCGTCCAGCGTGCCGAAATCCGATTGCAGGACGAGAGTGGGTTGCGACCCTGCAATCGCCGCAAATGTCCACGAGGCGAGCGCCATTCCAGACAGCCAGGCTCTGCACATTGATGCGTTCTCCGTCAATCTGGTCAGCAGATTCGGTTACAGTCGATCGCAGACTCTAGCATCGCAGGGAGAGTGCCCATGTTGACAGTGCGACTCTTCTGCTTCGCATTGTGCCTGACGATTGCGGGGGCGGCCGCTGCCGCACCCCCGACCCCGGCAGCAGATGTCGGGCGGATCCAGCAACGCATCACCGCATTGTCCGCGTTTGGCGCCAACCCTCAGGGCGGCGTCAGCCGCGTCGCCTTCAGCGATGCGGATATCGCCGGTCGCGAATACATCAAGGATCTGATGGGTCAGGCCGGCCTGGACGTGCGGGTGGACGCGGCGGGCAATGTCATTGGCCGACGCAAGGGTAGCGATCCGTCGCTTCCCGCAATCCTGCTCGGCTCGCACATCGATTCGGTCCCGAGTGGCGGCAACTACGACGGTGACGTCGGCGTGATCGGCGCCATCGAAGTGGCGCAGCTACTGCATGAGAATGGCGTTGCCACCCGGCATCCACTCGAGATCGTCAGTTTCACGGACGAGGAAGGCGGCACGGTTGGCAGCCGCGCGATGACGAGCGCGTTCGAGGCGCCCGCGCTCGCGGTCATGAGTCACAGCGGCATGACGATCCGCGACGGCATCCGCGCGATCGGCGGCGATCCTGATCGGCTGGATCAGGCCCGACGCAAGCCTGGCGAGCTGAAAGCCTTTATCGAGCTGCACATTGAACAGGGTGCGGTTCTCGACGAGAGCGACATCGACATCGGCGTCGTCGAGGGGATCGTCGGCATTCGCTGGTGGGACGTAATCATCGAGGGATTCGCGAATCACGCGGGGACGACACCGATGAACAGGCGGCAGGATGCCCTTGTCGGTGCGGCTCAACTGATCAACGCCGTAAACGAGATTGCGACCCGTATTCCGGGCCGTCATGTTGCGACCGTCGGTCGCATACGCGCCGAGCCAGGCGCGCCGAACGTCATCCCCGGTAAGGTTGTGATGAGCCTCGAGATCCGCGACCTCGACGCCGCACAGATGCAGCGCGTCTTCGAAGCAATCGAGGTGGAAGCCACAGCCATCGCGAAGTCACGACAGACGCGGATCAGCTTCGACGAGATCGACCTGGCGCTCGAACCTGCGCCGACCGATGTGCGGATGCGGCGCATCATCACCGAGGCTGCGGTTGCGCTTGGCCTCAGCCACAAGTCGATGCCGAGCGGCGCGGGTCACGACGCCCAGGAAATGACACGCATCGCTCCGACCGGCATGATTTTCGTGCCAAGTGTCGGGGGCGTCAGTCACTCGCCGAAGGAATTCACCTCACCCCAGGACATGGCCAACGGCGTCAATGTCCTCATCCGCACCGTGCTGGCAATCGACAGCGGAGCCCTTGATCGATAGGGAAATCGGGACAGGCGCATCCGGACGCTAGGTACTACTGCGCATAGACGCGAGCCAGCGCTTCGGCACACTTTCCAGCGCTTGGGACGCGATTTCCCCAGTCCGGAATGAGTCGGTGAACGAAACCCAGTTTAACATCGAAGATCTGCTCCTCGGTGCGGCATTTCCGCACCCTGTCACCGGGTTGCAGTTGAAGCAGACGCATATCTCCTGGGTGCTGCTGACGGGTCCGTTCGCCTACAAGATCAAGAAGCCCGTGCGTTATGACTTCATCGACGCCTCCACTCTCGAAAGGCGAAAGTTCCTGTGCGAGGAGGAGCTGCGCCTCAATCGCCGGTTCGCCGCGGATCTATACGTGGAAGTGGTCGCGATAGTCGCCGGGAAAGGACGATTGAGCGTTGGCGGTCGCGGCAAACCGCTGGAATTCGCCGTCAAGATGCGGCAGTTCGACCCTTCGCAAGAGCTGGCAGAGCTGCTCGCGCGGGACGGGGTGACGGCCCAGGACATGCGCAGCCTTGCCGACACGGTCGCGGACTCCCACGTTCGTGCAGCCGTGGCGCCTGCGAATGGCCCTTACGGAACCTTCCAGAAAGTGCAAGCGCCGATACTGGACAACTTCGAACTGCTGCGCCGGCATCTCGCCGGGGAAGCCGAGCGGACATTGCTCGAGCAGTTGGCAGTTTGGACGTACGATTCACTGGCCAGGCTCAAGCCACTGATTCAGTCGCGCCTGCAATCCGGCGACGTGCGCGAGTGCCACGGTGACCTGCACGCCCGCAATATCGTGCGCTGGCAGCAGCTTTGGCTGCCATTCGACTGCCTGGAGTTTGATCCCGGTTTGCGCTGGATCGATGTGATGGCCGACGCGGCATTCCTCTTCATGGATCTCGTGTCCCGGCGGCGCGAGGATCTCGCCTGTGAATTCCTGAGTCACTATCTCGAGGAGACCGGTGACTATGCGGGCCTGCGCCTCCTCCCTCTGTACGCTTCCTACTATGCGCTCGTGCGCGCGAAGGTCGATGCGCTCGGCGAAGAGTCTGCAAGCCCCGCGGAAAAGGCCGCCCTTGAGACCCGCCTGGCCGAACGCCTGGCGACCGCCGTGCGTTTCAAGGAGGCGGCGCATCCGGCGCTCGTGATCATGCACGGCGTGACGGCGTCCGGAAAATCCTGGCTCAGCGAGCGGCTGATTTCCGCCATCCATGCCCTGCGCATTCGCTCCGATCTCGAACGCAAGCGCCTGCAAGGCATCGCGCCGCTTGCCAAGCGAATCTTTGGCGTTGGCGAGGGCGCCTACGGCGCTGCATCAACGCAGAGGACCTACGAACGGCTGCTCGCACTCGCCGATTCGGCCCTGGACGGAAACTGTAACGTCATCATTGATGCCACGTTCCTGGATTCAGCGCATCGCGAAATGTTCCGCGCGCTGGCACTGCGCCGGCAATGCCCGTATGTGATCGTATCGTGCACGAGCGATGCGACGACGCTTGCTTCGCGACTGCAGGCCCGGGCTCGTTACGGCCTGGATCCATCAGAGGCCACCGAGGCAGTCCTCGATCAGCAACTTCGGACCCGACAACCGCTGACAGTTGACGAACTGCAGCACACCATCGAGGTGAACACGAGCAAGCCCGGCTGCGCCAGCGAAGGCATCATGGAAGTGCGGACTCGACTGGGCAAGCTCCATTAGTGGCCGGCAAGTCGAACGAATTCACCATCCGGGACCCAGGCGCATTCGTACAAGTACGAATTGCGTCGCCGCCAGATTCCACTATCCTGATTTTTGACCGGCAGGATGGCCGGTCGTCGGACGGAGGAGGAATTTATGAACCTTATGCGTTGGGAACCTTTCAGGGAAACAGACGAGTTCTTCCGGAATCTTTCCGCTCCGATGTTCGGCAAGTGGCCGCAGTTGCTCGGCGACACGGGAACCATGAAGGTCGAGTGGGCGCCGGTCGTAGACATCAAGGAGACGGAGAAAGAGTTTGTGGTGAATGCGGAGCTTCCAGGTGTCAAGCGTGAAGACGTCAAGGTCAGCCTGGAGGACGGCGTACTGATGATCGAAGGTGAGCGTCGGCAGGAACTGGACGTGAAGGGCGAAAAGACCCATCGCGTCGAACGCTTCTATGGGAAGTTCTGCCGCAGCTTCACGCTGCCGGAGTACGCGGATGCAAATGCCATCCATGCCGAAAGCAAGGATGGCGTACTCAGTGTGTACGTGCCGAAGCTGAAGATCGAGAAACGGGAGCCCCGGCAGATCACGATACAGTGACTGCCTTGCTGTGCGCGACGCGGGACTGCCTCTGAGTCCTGCGTCGCCGTTTAGCCAGGTTCAAGGACGCCGACCCGGTACTTCTCCAGTTGCGCCCAGGCCGCCGGACTGTGGTCCCGGCCATAGCCTTTGGTGCGCATGCCGATCGTGGCATCGCGGCCACACCAGGCAAGCAGCACGGACGCCGGGGTCGGGTGCCGTTCCAGGTAGTTGGTGAGGTCGTAGACGGTACCTTCGATCGCCATCCAGCACGAGTCGCTGTTGCCGTGCTTCGCGACGTCAGCCAGAGAAAAGGAATCGAGGGCCGTTTCGCCGCCAGCGTCTGCGGTTTCCGGTTCGAGCGCTGCAAGCGCCAGCAAGGTGCCACAGAACGCCCAGAACGCGATGAATGCTGCAAACGTCAGGCGCTTCATAGCAGCGTGAACTCCTCGGTAACGATCCGGTTGTTCGCAACGCCGGCACGCACGAGTAAATCCGCGGCCAGCGCGATGAGCGGCTCAGGTCCGCAGATGTAGGCGCGACGTCGCACGTAGTCCTTGCAATGCCGGACGAGAAAATCAGTGTCGAGCGGCCCGTTGCGATAAAAGAAATGCAGGGTCAGTTGCATCCCTGGAACCCGCGCCGCCAGCTGCTCGAGCTCGTCCACGAAATGCGCCCGTGCCGGGTCCTGCACGCAGTAGACGAGATGGCCATCCAGTGCTGCGCCGCGGGCCGCCAGTTCGCGCATCCGGCCCAGGAAGGGTGCGATTCCGATCCCGCCTGCGATCCAGAGTTCGGGATCCGCAGTCTCGCCGCGGGGAAAGAAGTCGCCATAAGGGCCTTCGATGCCGACTTCCGTGCCCGGCGCAATCGACTGGATTGCATGGGTGGCGTCGCCGAGCGCCTTGATCGCGACGCGTAGCACGGACTCGCCGGGCGCGGACGACAGCGTGTAGGGATGCTCCTCACCGCAGCCTGCCGCGAGCGAAGTGTCGAACGGCGTCAGGTAAACGAACTGCCCGGCGGCATAGTCCAGGCGCCGCCCGCGCGGACGCAACGACAGTTCGACCACGTTGTTTGCCCATGCCTGCGCCTGCTCGACGACATAGCGCAGCTGTCCCGAGCGGCGCGCGAACACGAGGCGCCAGGCGACGGCGACGATCGCCCCGGATGCGAGCACGATCCAGATCGCCATGCTTGCGGCCGCCGGAAGCGTGCGGCCGAACCAGGCCGCATGGGCGACCGCCGCAGCGACGGCGAGCGCCGACAGGCGGTGCAATCGGCGCCAGCGCTGGTACTCGGGTTCGCCGAAGAACGCAAAACCCGGCGCGAGGAAGATCATCAGTGCCAGCAATGCGACCCAGCCAAGCCACGTTCCCCAGTCGCCCTGCGGCGGGATAAGTACGTCGGCCGCGGCCGTCAGCGAGGCTCCAGCTGCAGACAGCGCGAGCAGCGGCGGATGCAGGAGTAACAGCAGCAATGCCGCCGCGCCCAGGCGATGGTGCGTTTTCCAGAGTTTCGTCAGCCCGCCGAACGGCCGGTCGACGCCAGGCACGCGACAACTCAGGATGGCAGCGACCAGCAGGCAGGAAAGCCCGGCAACGCCGGTCAAGCGGCCAAGCAGGTTCAGGACCGCGGCGCAGTCGTCAAAGTCGGCGCTGCGCAGGCCAGGTGCCATCAGGAGCAGCGGCGCAGCCGCCGCCGCCCAGACCCCAATTTGAGCACGCCTCACGGTTACCCCCGGGCAAACTCAGCCGGCGAGCCGATCCGCGTCCGCGCCGAGCGAACCATGGCGCAAGGCCGCAATTTCATCCCGCAACTGTGCCGCCTTCTCTAACTCGAGGTTGCGCGCGAGCCGGTACATCTCCTGCTCCAGCTTGCGGATCTGCTGCATCGCCTGTTCGGGTGAGAGACGCACCGCCGCGCGCCGGCCCCCCGCGCCGCCCGGGACCATGCGGGCGCCTTCCATGATGTCCTTGACGGACTTGATGATCGATTTCGGCACGATGCCGTGTTCCGCGTTGTAGGCAAGCTGCCTGACGCGGCGCCGGTTCATCTCGGCGATGGCGCGCTCCATGGAGCCCGTGATCCGGTCCGCGTAAAGAATCGCCCGACCCTGTTCGTTGCGCGCCGCACGGCCCACGGTCTGGATCAACGATCCCTCTGATCGCAGGAAGCCTTCCTTGTCGGCATCGAGGATCGCGACCAGAGAAACCTCCGGCAGGTCGAGGCCTTCCCGCAGCAGGTTGATGCCGACCAGGACGTCGAACCTCGCGAGCCGGAGGTCGCGGATGATCTCGACCCGCTCGACGGTCTCGATATCGGAGTGGAGGTAGCGCACCTTGACGCCGTGTTCGTCGAGATACTCGGTCAGGTCCTCCGCCATGCGCTTGGTCAGGGTCGTGACCAGCACGCGCTCCTTGCGTTCGGCGCGAAGCCGGATCTCGGAAAGCAGGTCGTCCACCTGGGTCGCAACCGGCCGGACCTCCACCGTGGGATCGACGAGTCCCGTCGGGCGCACGACCTGCTCGACGACCTGGCCGGACTTCGCGAGTTCGCGGTCGGCGGGCGTCGCGGAGACGTAGATGGTCTGCGGCTGCACGTGCTCGAATTCATCGAAGCGCAGCGGCCGGTTGTCGAGGGCCGATGGCAGCCGGAAACCGTACTCGACGAGGGTCTCCTTACGCGAGCGGTCGCCGCGGTACATGCCCTGCAGCTGCGGGATCGTCACATGGCTCTCGTCGATCACGAGCAGCGAATTGCGCGGCAGGTAGTCAAACAGGCAGGGCGGCGGCTCGCCCGGCTCACGCCCCGACAGATAGCGCGAGTAGTTCTCGATCCCCGCGCAGTAACCGAGCTCGGCGATCATCTCGAGGTCGAACAGCGTCCGTTGCTCGAGCCGCTGGGCCTCGACCAGCTTGTCCGCGGCACGCAACTCCGAGAGCCTCGCCCGCAGTTCGACCTTGATCTCGTCGACGGCTGCGAGCAGCCGCTCGCGCGGGGTCACGTAGTGCGTGGAAGGGAACACCGTCAGGCGGGGAACCTTCCGCAGCACCTCGCCGGTCAAGGGATCGAAGAACGCAAGCGATTCGATTTCCTCGTCGAAGAACTGCACGCGCACGGCGTCGCGCTCTGATTCCGCCGGGAAGATGTCCACGACGTCGCCGCGCACCCGGAACGTGCCCTGGCGGAGGTCGAGTTCGTTGCGCGTGTATTGCATGTCGGCAAGGCGCCGCAGCAACTGGCGATGGTCCATACGGTCGCCGCGCACGAGATGGAGCACCATCTTGAGATAGGCCTCGGGATCGCCGAGTCCGTAGATCGCGGAGACCGTCGCGACGATGATCGAATCCGGCCGCTCGAGCAGCGCTTTCGTCGCCGATAGACGCATCTGCTCGATGTGCTCGTTGATCGACGCGTCTTTCTCGATGTAGGTGTCCGATGAGGGGACGTAGGCCTCCGGCTGGTAGTAGTCGTAGTAGGAAACGAAGTACTCGACCGAGTTTCGCGGAAAATACGCCTTGAACTCGCCGTAGAGCTGCGCGGCCAGAGTCTTGTTGTGCGCGAGCACGAGAGTCGGCCGCTGCAGGTTCTGGATCACGTTCGCTATCGTGTAGGTCTTGCCGGAACCCGTGACGCCGAGCAGCGTCTGGTGTGCGAGCCCGGATCCGATGCCGTCGATCAAGGCGGCGATGGCGGCCGGCTGGTCGCCCGCCGGCGCATAGTCCGCCTGAAGTTCGAATGGCCTCGGCTCGCTCATTTCCGCCTCGAATTGCAACGCAAAATGCCTTCCCGTACCTTAGCCGGGATCGCGGCCATCCGGTACTACCACGTGACCATCCCTCTCGCCCGGCGCGTCCAGCGCATCAAGCCTTCGCCGACGCTCGCCGTCACGGCGCGCGCGGCGCGACTGAGGGCGGAAGGCAAGGACATTATCGGCCTCGGCGCGGGCGAGCCCGACTTCGACACGCCCATCCACATCGCCGACGCGGGAGTCGCCGCGATCCGCGCCGGCCACACGCGCTATACGAATGTGGAGGGCACGAACGAGCTCAGGGACGCGATCATCGCGAAGTTCCGGCGCGACAACGGGCTCGAGTACGGGCGTTCCCAGATTCTCGTTTCGAGCGGCGCCAAGCAGACGGTGTTCAACCTCTGTTGCGCCCTCCTCAACCCCGGAGACGAAGCGATCATCCCCGCGCCCTACTGGGTTTCCTATCCCGACATGGTGCTCATCGCGGACGGCACGCCGGTGCACATTTCTGCGGGCATCCGGGAGGGATTCAAGATCGCGCCCGCCCAGCTCGAGGCGGCGATCACGCCGCACACGCGCCTGTTCATCCTCAATAGCCCCAGCAATCCGACCGGCGCCGCGTACTCGAAAGCGGAACTGCAGGCCTTCGGGGCGGTGCTCGCGAAGCATCCGGGAATCGTCGTCGGCACCGACGACATGTACGAGCACATCTGGTGGGGGCCCGAGCCGTTCACGAGTTTCGCGACCGCGAACCCGGACTTGTACGACCGCACGGTGACGATCAACGGTTGCTCGAAGAGCTATGCCATGACGGGCTGGCGCATTGGCTACTGCGGTGGGCCAGAAGAGCTCATCGCCGCGATGGCGACGATCCAGGGCCAGAGCACGTCGAATGCCTCCTCGATTTCCCAGAAAGCCGCGACCGTCGCGCTCAATGGATCCCAGGATTGCGTGGCGGAGATGAATCGCGCGTTCAAGGCTCGGCACGATCTCGTCGTCGAAGGGCTCAACGCGCTGCCGGGCATCCGGTGCATTGCCGGATGGGGCACGTTCTATGCATTCGCGAACGTCGAACAGGCGATGCAGGTCGTGGGCGCGGTTGACGACAATGCCTTTGCGGAATTCCTGATCAACGAAGCAGGCGTCGCCGTCGTGCCGGGCTCCGCGTTCGGCGCGCCGGGGCATTTCCGCCTGTCATTCGCTGCCGCAACGGAGACCTTGAAGGACGCGCTCGCCCGCATGCAACGCGCACTTTGCGGCGCGAAAGCAAAGAAGCGCGCCTGATCGCGGATTTCAGGCGAAAAACCCTGCCGGTTTATTGACTTGCACGCGGCCTTGGCCGACAATCCCGCGCCCTGAAAATCCGCTTCCCCGATAGCTCAGCTGGTAGAGCAACGGACTGTTAATCCGTGGGTCGTTGGTTCGAGTCCAACTCGGGGAGCCATTTCTCCCGCTGACTGCTTCGGATCAGTGCGCCGCCCTCCGGGTGCCGCCGCCAAGCGCCAGCGCATTGCCCGCAATCAGCACGGCAAGTCCCGTGAATGCGACCAGGCTCCAGCGGTAGTCCTCGAACATCGTCGAGACGATGAGCGCCACGACCGGGAACAGGACGCTCGTATAGGCTGCGCGCGCCGCACCGATGCGCTTCAGCAGTGCCAGGTAGAGACCGAAGGCGAACGACGTGCCCGCAAGCGACAGGTACAGCAGCGAAACCACGTACGGCCAGCGCGGATCGAACGCGATCGGCGTTCCCCGGATCGCGGCGATCACGGCGAGGCCGGCCGCACCATAGGCCATGCCATAGGCGTTGACGGTCAGCACTGGCAGGCCACCCTGGGTGTTGCGCATCGCTGCCATGTTTCCGAGCGAGGCGACATAGGTCGCAGCGAGAGCGAGCAGCGCTCCGTGTGCAATCGTTGGATCGTGGATCGCCGCCTGCAGCTCGGGCAGGAACAGGAGCCCGACACCCGCCATGCCCGTTCCTGCGGCGATTAGCACGCGCCGTTCAATCGGCGTCCCGAAGAACAACCGGCTGTTGACGAGATTGAAAAAGATGATCCCCGTGAAGATCACGGCAACGAGTCCGCTCGTGAGGTACTGCGTCGAGAGATAAGTCATCCAGTAGTTCAGGCAGAAGAGCGTGAGCCCCTGGAGCGCGACGAAACGGTGGCCGCGCCAGGACAGGCCGAGCGGGCTGCCCGTCAACCGCGCGAACAGGAATACGCAGATCGCCGCAATGCTGAAGCGATAGACGAGGGAAATTTCGGGGGCGACCACGCCCAGCTGGAACTTGATGACGAACCAGGTCGTGCCCCAGATCAGCACGACAATGGCGTAGATGACTGCGCTTGGCACCGGCGCGAAGCTATTGCCTTCCACATGTTAAATCAATCACTAAAGCTAAAGCCCTCATCAAATTTCGCAGGTGAGGACGACCCCGAAAGCGGCTATGATGAACGACGACCGGCGCATCAGCGGCCCCAAGAGACCTGGCGCCGGTCCGAGAACTTCCCGCGGCTGAACAAGGGGACCGCCGCATGGGCCTGATGGTCGCGTTGGTCGCGACACTTGTGCTCGCCGCGCCGGCCGATGGCCCGCGCGACGCTGCCGAATGGCGTGCGCAATCCGACGCGCTCTATTCGCAAGGCGATTTCCGTGCCGCTCTCGACGCCGCGGAAAAAGCACGCCTGCTCGACCCTTCCGACCCCTGGGCACGGTATTCCTGGGTCCGGGCGCTCGCTGCGGTCGACCCGGACTCGGCGCGGAAGGCGATGCCGGGACTCCATGATCCGGCCGCGCTCGAGGCCCTTTCCGACGACGAGCGCGCGCGCCTCGAAACGGCTCTCGGCTACCTCTGCCTCGATCTCGGCATCGAACCGCTCGCGGCGATGTATTTCACCGAAGTGCCGCCGGCGACGCCGAGTTATGCCCAGGCGCAGGCAGGACTTGCCATCCTCTCGGTGCGCCGCGGTAACTCCCGTCAGGCACTCGTGCATTTTATTGCCGCGCGCTCGACCGTGCGCCTCGACCCATCGCTTGCGGAACTTGAGCGTGATGCGCAATACCAGGTCATGTTGAGCGAATTCGTCACGGCGCGCGACCTTCGCGATGCGAACGCCGCGGGCCGTGCTTACTCGGTCCTGGATGAGTTGCGTCCCAACCACCCGGCGACTCTCCGGGCCCGCGCCGATCTTGCGGACCTGCGCGGCGATTCGCCGGCCCGCGAGCGTGCACTCCGTGACCTGCTTGCAGTCGATCGCCAGGCCTCGGGTGCTGCAAGCCAGCTCGTCGACACCCTGCTTGACCTCAATCGTCCCTATGACGCATTCGTCGTCGCGCGCGACCTGGCGCCTGAGCGGCTGGCCGTCGATCCTGGACTGCAGGCGATCGAGCGCGACTGGGTGTCGCACGTGGAAGCGGCGATTGGCGGACGCTGGCGCAACGGGCAAGTCGATCACGATCACCTGGACGACCCGGAATTCCAGATCGCATGGGCCGGGAGTCATCCGCGCTGGGGCCGGATCCGGATTTCAGCGAATGCGCTCTACCCGGAATCCGACCGCGTGCCAGCGGGCGACCCGTTCGGTTCGTTTGTCGCGCTTCCCGCAATCTCCGAGTCACAGTCGGACGAGGGCATCGGGGCCTTGATGCAATGGGCGCCGCGAAACGGCGTAGTCCTGGAGTTCGGCATGACGCCGACGTCGTTCGAGGTCAACAACCTGATCGGGGCGCTGCGCTTCCGCCTCGACTCGGCGGAGGGCCCCTGGAGCATTGGATTCGATCGCAGCATGGTCCGCGATTCGCTGCTCTCGCTTGCCGGGACCGTCGATCCGCTGAGCGGCCAGACCTGGGGCGGCGTCATACGCGATCGCGCCTACTTCGGCGCCGACCTCGGCGACGAGGACCTGAGCATTTATGGCAACCTGTCGGGAGCCGTTTTCGACGGGCACCGGGTCGACAGCAATACGCAGTGGCGCGCCGATGCCGGCTTTTTGCGGCGCGCGGCATCCGGCAACGGGTGGACGGCGCGTTTCGGGGGCAGCGTTGAAGCCGAGGGATTCTCGTCCAATCGCTCGCACTTCACGCTCGGGCATGGCGGATACTTCAGCCCGGAGAAATTCGTGTCGATCGGGCCGGCGTTCGAGGTATTCGGTCGCAACAATGCAAGGAGTTTCCGGTTCGAGGGCGGATTGACATGGCAGGCCGTGCGTGAAGAGGCGAGCGACTTCTTCCCAACCGATGCCGCGCTCCAGGCCGCAAGCGGCGACCCGCGCTATCCGGCTGACTCGCGCGACGGTATTGCCGCGCGACTCGCCGCATCGGTGGAGTGGCGGATCTCGGACCGGGTTGTCGCAGGAATCCGCCTCGAAGGCGTGCGCGGCGAAGACGCCGATGAAGTCCGTCTGCAGGTTTACACCCGGCGATGGGACGGCGCGATTTCGGAGCCGTTGCGCGAACCGCCGGTCGCCATGCTGGCGCCCGAAACTTACTTCCTGAACTGAACCAGCGGTTCAGGCGCGGGTCTTCTGGCCCGCCACAAATCCCTGCAGGTAGTTTGCGAACTGGTCGCCCAGTTCCGGATGCCGCAATGCGTATTCGACGGTGGCTTCGAGATAGCCGAGTTTGGTGCCGCAGTCGTAACGCTTGCCCTTGAACCGGTACGCGTAAACCGGCTCGTCCTGCAACAGGGCGGCGATGCCGTCCGTGAGCTGGATTTCGCCGCCCGCGCCGCGACCGATCGTCTTCAGGCGATCGAAGAGGGAACCGCTCAGCAGATAGCGACCGACGACCGCGAGGTCCGAAGGCGCGTCGGCGGGCTTCGGCTTTTCCACGATGCGGCGGATGCGCGAGTACTCGGCGCCCGCCTCTTCGGTCGCCACGATGCCATAGCTCCCTGTCTGGCTGCGGGGCACCTGCTGAACGCCGATGATGCTGCCGCCCGACTTCAGGTAGTGGTCGCGCATCTGCGCAAGGACGGGTACTTCGGCGTCGATCAGGTCGTCTGCGAGATGCACGTAGAACGGCTCATTGCCGACGACCGCGTGCGCGCACAGGACCGCATGCCCGAGTCCGAGCGGCGCGGGCTGGCGGATGTAGATGCAGGTTGCGTCTGCCGGGAGGATGCCCCGCAGGAGATCCACCAGCTCGCTCTTGCCCTGCTTGGCCAGCGCCGCCTCGAGTTCCGGGTCGCAGTCGAAGTGGTCCTCGATTGCACGCTTGGAACTGCCCGTGATGAACACGAGAAGGCGCGCCCCGGCAGCGAGCGCCTCATCCGCCGCGTACTGGATCAGCGGCTTGTCGACGATCGGCAGCATTTCCTTCGGACTCGCCTTGGTGGCGGGCAGGAACCGCGTGCCACGGCCGGCGACGGGAAATACTGCAAAGCGAATCGGTGCGGGTCGGCTCACGCGTCCATGATACCGGAGACGCCGGGAGCCGGCCCGCACCGCGGGCGTGCGAACTTCAGCTTTCTGCCTTCCCGGCCTCGAACTTCAGGTTCACCTTGTTCTGTTCAATGAGCTTCTTGCCCAGGCCCTTGACCTTGGCGAGGTCGTCCGCGCTCTTGAACGGGCCGTTCTTCTGGCGATAGCTGACGATAGCCTCGGCCTTAGCCTTTCCGACTCCCTGCAGTTCGCGCGCAAGCGTCTTTGCGTCGGCCGAGTTCACGTCGACGGGCCCGGCGATGGCATTCGGCGCGAGCAGCATCGCGGCCAAGATGGCCGCACCCAGTCCCTTGGTAAGCATGACTTCACTCCCTTTTCCCGCGCGCGGCGACCATCGCCGCGCCCCGCAGCCAGACTAGGCGCGATGCGTGGCGGGCGCCTTGCGGCAATCGTTCGCGTTCAGCGGGAAATAGAAGGGGACAGCTTTTACTTAAAGGGGACGTTCCCCTTTATCGGCGATTTGCAGGCGGTACGTAAAGATTCGTCTGATAAAGGGGAACGTCCCCTTTAAGTCCCCATCGACTCACTTCCCGCCACGTTCGAGACCGGCGACGAGGTCGAAGCGCAGCAGAGGCCGCTGGCTGTCCCAGTTCTTGCACGCAGGGCACTGCCAGAAGTGATCGATGCTCGAGAAACCGCAGTTTGCGCAGCGGTAGCGCGGAGTGGTCACCGCGAGCCTCCGCAGGACCGTGGCGACTCCCTTTACGGCGCGCGTATCGAGCGCCGCCGGATCGCGTCCGATCGCAAGTACGAGACCCGCGATCGCCTCGTCCTGAGCCAGGCAGGCGCGCACCCTCTCTTCGAGCGGCGCGAAATCGAGCGCATCCGCCATGATCGACGCGATCGCGATCTCGTTCACGGCATCGGCACGCCCCGACACGACGCGCGCCACGGCCTCGTCTCCTGCGCTCCCCATTGCGCGCGCAAGCCGCACGAGTCGTGGCACGACTTCGATTGCAAGCGCCGCATCGTGCGTCAGCACGGCGCCGAGCAGGCGTTCAGCGAGCGCAAATTCCTGCTGCTCGATCGCAATATCGGCGCGCACCAGCGCCCCGCGCGGGAAGCGGCGCACTTCCGCGCGTGCGGCGCGTAGGTGCTCGCGTGCCTCGTCCAGCGCGCCGCGTACGCGCGCATCCTCGGCAAGTTCACAGTAGTAGTGCGCGATGGCGCTTTCCTGCGGCGCCTTCCCCGCCTTCTCGAGTTCGCGGAACACCTCGATCGCCCGAAGCCACTCCTGTTCCTGTTCGTAGATGCGCATGAGTTTGCGCATCGCCGCCATGCGGTGCGTTCCGGACGCGGCGAGCGGCTGGAGAATCTTCTCGGCCCGGTCGAGCATGCCGGCCTTCAGGTAATCCTGGGCCAGTGCGAAACCGGCCTGCTCGCGCTGCGTCGGTTCGAGCGTCTCGCGCGTCGCAATGTTCTGGTGAATTTTGATCGCGCGGTCCACCTCGCCCCGGCGTCGGTAGAGGCTGCCCAGCGCGAAATGCGTCTCGACAGTTTCGTCGTCGAGCTCCGCTGCCCGGAGAAAAGCCTCGAGCGCCCGGTCCGGCTGCTCGTTGACGAGGAAATTGACGCCTGCGAGATAGTTACCGCGCAGGCGCTCGTCGCCGATCGCGCTTGGACGCGGCTTTCGCGACGCGTAGAAGCCGATGGCTCCGCCGAGAAACAGGACTCCGAGGAGGATCCAGATTGACTCGGGATTCATCGTTCACCTGCGGCGTGCGCAGGAGCGCAGGCCGGCCGCGGCGCTAGTTCCGGATCGGGTGGGACTGACCCGAATTGACCCGCTCGCGCAGATCCTTGCCCGGCTTGAAGTGCGGAACGTACTTGCCTGCGAGCGCAACGGCCTCGCCGGTCTTCGGATTGCGGCCTTGCCGCGGCGGACGGAAATGCAGCGAGAAGCTTCCGAATCCGCGGATCTCGATGCGCTCGCCACCCGCCAGCGCGTCGCTCATGATCTCGAGCATCTGCTTGACGGCGAGTTCGATGTCCTTCGCGGGCAGGTGCTTCTGCTTTGCGGAGATGATCTCGATCAATTCTGATTTTGTCATGACTCCCGTCCTCAACTGCGGGATGCGCCGCCGTCATCCCCGGCGGCGCCCCGGACCGGCTCATTGACCGTTGATCTGCTCCTTGAGCAGGTCACCGAGCGTGGTACCAGTCGCCGTATCGGTGCCGCTGTACTGCTGCATCGCTTCGGCCTCTTCTTCGGCCTCAATCGCCTTCACCGACAGCACGATCGCGCGGCTCTTGCGGTCGACGCCGACGAACCGCGCCTCGACCTCGTCGCCGGCCTTCAGCACCGTGCGCGCGTCCTCGACGCGCTCGCGTGCGAGTTCAGATGCCCGCAGGCTTCCCTCGATGCTATCCCCGAGATCGACGATCGCGCCCTTCGCATCGACTTCCCTGACGGTGCCCTTGACGATGCTGCCCTTCGGGTGATCAGCGAGATAGGCTGAGATCGGGTCTTTCGCCATCTGCTTGACGCCGAGCGAGATGCGCTCGCGCTCGGGATCGATCGCCAGCACCATGGCCTCGACGGTCTGGCCCTTCTGGTAGTCCCGCACGGCTTCCTCTCCAGGCCGTTCCCAGGAGATATCCGACAGGTGCACGAGGCCGTCGATGCCGCCCGCCAGGCCGATGAAGATGCCGAAGTCGGTGATCGACTTGATCTGGCCGCTGACCTTGTCGCCGCGGTTGAAGCTCTCGGCGAATTCGCGCCACGGATTTGCCTTGCACTGCTTGAGCCCGAGCGAAATGCGCCGGCGCTCCTCGTCGATGTCGAGGACCATCACCTCGACTTCTTCGCCGACGTGCACGACCTTGGCCGGATTCACGTTCTTGTTGGTCCAGTCCATCTCGGAGACATGGACCAGTCCTTCCACGCCCTCCTCGATCTCGACGAAACAGCCGTAGTCGGCGATGTTCGTGACCTTGCCGAAGAGACGCGTGTTCGGCGGGTAACGCCGCGCGATGTTCTGCCACGGGTCGGCGCCCAGCTGCTTGATGCCGAGCGAAACGCGCTGGCGTTCGCGGTCGAACTTGAGGATACGCACGTCGATCTCGTCGCCGACCTTGACAATCTCCGACGGGTGCTTGACGCGCTTCCAGGCCATGTCGGTGATGTGCAGCAGGCCGTCGATGCCGCCGAGGTCGACGAATGCGCCGTAATCGGTCAGGTTCTTGACCGCGCCCTTGACGACGTCACCTTCCTTCAGGTTGTCGAGGAGCTGCGAACGCTCGGCGCTGTACTCCTGCTCGACGACCGCGCGGCGCGACACCACGACGTTGTTGCGGCGCTGGTCCAGCTTGATGACCTTGAACTCGAGTTCCTTGCCTTCGAGGTAGCTCGGGTCGCGCACCGGGCGCACATCCACGAGCGAACCCGGCAGGAACGCGCGGACGTTGTCGAGTTCCACGGTGAAGCCGCCCTTGACGCGGCCGTTGATGATGCCGCGGACGATCTCGCCTTTCGTGAAGGCTTCTTCGAGGCGGGTCCAGGTACGGGCGCGCTTGGCCTTCTCGCGCGACAGCCGGGTTTCGCCCGAGCCGTCTTCGACCGCTTCGAGCGCCACTTCGATCTCCTGACCGATGGTGACGTCGACTTCGCCGTTTTCATTGCGGAATTGATCCGCGGGAATCACTGCTTCGGACTTGAGTCCGACGCTGACGATCACGACATCGGCGTTGATATCAACGATGGTGCCGGTCAGGATCTGGCCAGACTTGATCTGCTGGTTCGCGAGACTCTGCTCGAACATCTGCTGAAAAGATTCGGTCATTGGGTCTTCCGGGCCGCGGGGCCCATTGTGGTTACTTTCCGGACGGCATCCCGCCACTCCGGGTCCTTGGTCAACGCGGCGCGGCATCCTGCCCCGCCGTCCTCGCCGGACCTGTCCGGCCTCCTCAATCCCCGCGCGCCGCCTCAGGAAACCGCTCGCGCGCGAGTGCTATGACCCGCCCGACGACCTCCTCGATGGACTTCGCAGTCGAATCCACGATGACGGCCTCCGGGACAGCGATCAGCGGGGCCACGGCTCGCGTGGTATCCCGCCTGTCCCGCTCGGCGATCTCCGCGGAAAGGCCGGCAAGGCTACCACTCAACCCCTTTCCTTTCAACTGCTTATAGCGCCTGAGGGCCCTTTCCTCGGGGCTCGCAGTCAGGAAGATTTTGAGCCCGGCATCGCGAAAAACGATCGATCCCATGTCCCGTCCGTCGGCGACGAGGCCGGGTGGCTGCGCAAAGGCCCGCTGGCGGCCCAGCAGGGCCGATCTCACGTCCTGCCAGGCGGCGACCCGGGAAGCAGCCTCGCCGGTCGCTTCGGCGCGCAATTCGCGGGTTACGTCCTCGCCCAACAGATGCACCTGTTCTTCGCCCTGGGCGTCCATGCCAAAGTGGACGTCGAGCATCGCCGCGACCCGCGCATGTCCGGCGACATCATCCGGTGCAAGGCCTGCGCGCATGCCCGCAAGCGCCACCAGGCGGTAGAGAGCGCCGCTGTCGAGCAGGTGCCAGCCGAAATGCCGCGCGACCAGACGCGCAACGGTTCCTTTGCCGGATCCACCCGGTCCGTCAATGGCGATGACCGGAACCCGATTCAACCTGTTTCCTCCAGCTGAAGTCCCGCAATCCGGGCCGCGGTCGCAAATCCCGGGAACGACGTCCCGACATTCCGCACGTCGCGGATTGTGACCGGGGATTGCGCACGGGCCGCCAACACCGCAAACGACATCGCCACTCGGTGATCTCCCCGGCTGTCGACGATACCGCCGGCCACGGTCCCACCTCGCACGCGCAGGCCGTCCGGGAGCGGCTCGACGTCCACGCCGAGCGCGACCAGACCATCGCTCATGGCAGACAGGCGATCCGTCTCCTTGACGCGCAGCTCGCCGGCGCCGGTTACGACTGTCTCCCCCTCGGCAACCGCCGCCGCCGCGAACAGGCATGGAAATTCATCCATCGCGATCGGCACGGACTCCGCCGGCACGGTGACGCCGCGGAGCGCCCCGGGCCGGACTTCAATGTCCGCGACTGGCTCACCGCCCCGGCCGGCGACAGGATGCAGGCGAATGTCTCCGCCCATCGACCGCAGGACGTCGAGCAGGGCCGTGCGCGTGGGATTGACTCCCACGCCACGGATCAGGAGCGGCGATCGCCCTGCGATCAAGCCAGCGACGATGAAAAACGCCGCGGACGAAAAATCGCCAGGCACGTCGATGCGCGTGGCGGCAAGTTGGGCCGGTCCTTCGAGCGACACGACCTGCTTTTCACGGGCAATTGCAACCCCGAATGCTTCGAGCATTATCTCGGTGTGATCGCGTGAAGGCCGCGGCTCCCGTACAGTCGTCCGGCCCTCGGCCTGAAGGCCGGCCAGAAGAATGGCCGACTTCACCTGGGCGCTTGGCAGCTCGAGTCGGTGCTCGCATCCGCGGAGAGTCCGGCCCCCCGCGACTGTAAGGGGCGGCCTGCCCTCGTTCGTACGCACGTCCGCTCCCATCCGCCGCAATGGCACGGCGACACGCTCCATCGGACGCCGCATCAAGGATGCGTCGCCGATCAGGACCGAATCGAAGCGCTGGCCACACAGGAGCCCGGCGAGAAGTCGCATGCTGGTGCCGGAATTGCCGAGATCAAGTGCGGCCGCCGCAGGCTCAAGGCCCCGCATGCCGGCCCCATGGATCCGTACATCGCCCGGTCCGGGACGCTCGATGCGTACGCCCATGGCTGCGAACGCAGCCAGTGTTGCCAGGCAATCCTCGCCGTCCAGGAATCCATGGATCTCGCTGATACCCGTCGCGATCGAACCGAGCATGGCCGCACGATGGGAGATCGACTTGTCGCCGGGAACCCGCATCTCCCCGGCAACCCGGCCGTCGGGCATTGCGACGTAGTTTGCGGTTCGCGCGCTCACGAAGCGGCGGCGAGCGCCACGGACATCGCCTTCAGCAGGCGCTCGTTCTGGGCCACGGTGCCGATCGTGATCCGCAGGTGATTCGGCAGATCGTAATTGGCAACCGGGCGCACGATCACTCCCTGGCGGAGCAACGCATCGTTGACCGCCGTCGCCGGTCGCCCCAGATCAACGAAGACGAAATTGCCTGCGGAAGCCGGCACCCGAAATCCGAAGCCTGACAGCCCGCTCCGCAACTGCGCCATGCCCGCTCGATTCAGGGCAATCGTCGCCTCGAGATGCTCACGATCGTCGAGCGCGGCGGCAGCTGCCGCGAGGGCCGGGACGGAAACGTTGAACGGCTGGCGCACCCGGTTCAAGAGGTCGGCGATATCCGGGTGCGACAGCGCGTAACCAACCCGGAGTCCCGCGAGGCCGTAAGCCTTCGAAAACGTCCGCGTGATCACGAGATTCGGATGCCGCGCGAGCCACTGCAAGCCGTCCGGTACGCCAAGTTCCGCGGAATACTCGTGATACGCCTCGTCGAGGACAACGATGACCTCCGGCGGGACCATGCGCAGCAGTTCATCGAGCTCCCGTGCGGCGAGCCATGTGCCGGTCGGATTGTTGGGGTTGGCGAGAAATATCATGCGCGTGCGGGGACCGATGGGGGCAAGGATGGCCGCCGGATCGTGACCCAGGGGCATCGCATGATCCGGCGGATTGGCCGCGGCGACGCGCGCCCTTGCGCCCGAGGCCTGGACGGCGTTCGGGTATACGGCGAACGCATACCTTGAATACACGGCCTCGAGTCCCGGCGTGAGGAATGCCTCGGCAAGCAGCACCAGAATGTCGTTCGAACCGTTGCCGAGCGTGACTTGGGCGAGGTCGAGGCCATGCTTCCTTGCAATCGCCGCCCGAAGCAGGTGGCCGCTGCCGTCCGGGTACAGGCCGACGCCGCCCATTGCCGTCGCAAGCGCCGCCCGCGCCAAGGGGCCGGGGCCCAGCGGATTCTCGTTCGAGGCGAGTTTGATGCTGCCGCTGACCCCAAGCTCGCGCTCGAGCGTCTCCGGCGGCTTGCCGGGAACATAGGGCGAAAGTTCGCGAACACCGGGTGCCGCAAGCGGTTCAAACCGGTTCACCCCGCCCTCCTAGACGACCCGGGCACTCAAGACTCCCTGGATCGTGCCAATGCGCTCGACCAGCCCTGCCGGCGCTTTTCCATCGATGTCGATCAGAGTGTAGGCGACCTCGCCTTTCGACTTGTTCAACAGGTCGGCGATATTGAGTCCGGCGTCGGCCAGCCGTGTCGAAATCTGGCCGACCATGTTCGGCACGTTGCTGTTCGAGATCGCAATGCGCGCGGTATTGGGTACGCGCGGCAGGGCCGCCTCGGGGAAGTTGACCGAATGCCGGATATTGCCGTTCTCGAGGTAGTCCCTGAGCGTGTCGGCCACCATCATCGCGCAGTTCTCCTCGGCCTCGCTGGTCGAGGCGCCGAGGTGCGGCAAGGCGACGACGCCTGGCACGCCCCGGATAGTCGACGATGGAAAATCGCAGACATAGGCGCCGAGCGTGCCGGAGCGCAGCGCGGCAACCACGGCGGACTCGTCGACGATGCCCGCACGGGCAAAATTCAGCACGGTGCCGCCATCCTGCATGTGGCGGAGACGCTTCGCATTCACGAGCCCGCGCGTCTCCTCGGTCAGCGGGACATGGACGCTGACCACATCGGAGCGTGCGAACAGGTCGTCGAGACTCAGCGCCTGTTCCACGCCGGACGACAACTGCCAGGCGCGCTGCACCGTGATCTGCGGGTCGTAGCCGAGGACGCGCATGCCAAGCAGGTGCGCGGCATTTGCGACTTCGACGCCGATTGCACCAAGGCCGACGACGCCCAGCGTGCGGCCGGGCAGTTCATGGCCGATAAAGCGCTTCTTGCCCTGCTCCACTGCCGTCTCGAGCGCATCACCCGTCAGATCGAGTCCACGCACGAAGTCCCAAGCCTCGCAAATATGCCGTGCCGCGAGAAATATTCCTGCAAGCACGAGTTCCTTGACCGCATTTGCATTCGCGCCGGGCGCGGTGAAGACCGGCACGCCGCGTTGCGACAGGAGCGTGACCGGAATGTTGTTCGTGCCTGCGCCGGCACGGCCGACCGCGAGCACGCTTACGGGAATCTGCATCGAATGCATGTCCGCAGAGCGGACCAGGATCGCGTCGGGATGCCCCATCTCGGAAGCAATCTCATAGCGGTCGCGCGGCAGTCGCTCCAGACCCTTGACCGAAATGTCGTTCAACGTCTGGATCCTGAAGCGCATCAACCGTGCCGCCTTTCGAATTCGCGCATGAACTCGACGAGCGCCGCGACGCCTTCCATCGGCATGGCATTGTAGATGCTCGCACGCATGCCGCCGACCGCGCGATGACCTGCCAGGTTCGTGAGACCCGCCAGGTCGGCTTCCGCCAGAAAAGTCTTCTCGAGCTCCGGCTTCGCCAGCCCGAACGGCACGTTCATCCAGGACCGGCAATTGCGCGCAACCGGATTGGAATAGAACGGGGAGGCGTCAATCGCCGCATAGAGCGCTTCAGCCTTCGCGCGATTGCGTTTTTCCATCTCCGCCAGGCCGCCTGCCCGTTTGAGCCACTGGAACACGAGTCCCGCAAAGTACCATCCGAAGGTTGGCGGCGTGTTCAGCATGGAACCCGCCTCCGCCACCGCGCGGTAATCGAAGACCATCGGTGTGTCGGTGCGCGCATGACCGATGAGGTCATCCCGCACGATCACGACCGTGATCCCCGAAGGCCCGATGTTTTTCTGGGCGCCAGCGTATATCAGTCCAAATCGGGTGACATCGAGTGGCCGCGAGAGGATCGTCGAAGACATGTCGGCGACGAGCGGCACTGCGCCCGTTTCCGGGATGTATGGAAACTCGACGCCGCCGATCGTTTCGTTCGGCGTGTAATGAACGTAAGCGGCGCCGGGCGTCAGCCGAAGCCCGCCGGGTTCCGGCACCGTCGTGTACTGCGAACCCGCTTCGTCCGCCGCAATGCCGACCGTCACGAAGCGCCGCGCTTCCTTGATCGTGCGTTCGGACCAGTGCCCGGTGTTCACGTAGTCGGCTTTCGCTTCGGCTGCCGACAAGTTGAGCGGCACGGCAGAGAACTGTGCCGTCGCACCGCCCTGCATGAACAGCACGCGGTAATCCGCAGGGATGGCAAGCAGTTCGCGAAGGTCGGCTTCGGCCTTCTCGGCGACCGCGATGAATGCAGGGCTGCGATGGCTTACTTCCATGACCGACATGCCGCCCTGCCAGTCGAGGAGCTCGTCGCGCGCCTGTTCGAGGACGGGCAGCGGCAGCGCCGCGGGTCCCGCGGAGAAATTGAAGACACGCACAGTGGCTCCGCTCGCCGGCGTCAGCCGGTCCCTTCGCCGCCCTGCGAATCGTCCCCGGCGATCCGCTCGAGGCCCACGAGCTTTTCACCGTCTTCGAGCCGCATGATGCGCACGCCCTGTGTGTTGCGTCCGAGCACGGGTATTTCGCTGACCGGAACCCGCACCAGCGTTCCACTCGAATTGATCAGCATCACTTCGTCATCGCGGCGCACCTGGCGCGCGCCGACGAGCGAGCCATTGCGATCGCTCGTCTGCAGCGCGATGACGCCCTGGCCCGCGCGCCCGTGCCGCGGATAGTCGGCCATCTCGGTCAGCTTGCCGTAACCGCGTTCCGACACCGTGAGGACCGGGCCTTCGCCGAGCACGATGAGCGACGTGACGCGCTGGCCTTCGCCCAGGCGGATGCCGCGGACCCCCGCCGCTTCGCGGCCCATCGGCCGCACCTGGTCCTCTGCAAACCGGATCGCCTTTCCGTCGGTGGTCGTGAGCAGGATCTCGCGCTGCCCATCCGTCAGCGCGACACCGACGAGGCAGTCCGACTGGTCGAGCGAAACGGCGATGATCCCGTTCGCGCGCGGACGCGAGAATGCCGACAGCGGCGTCTTCTTGACCGTGCCCTGGGCCGTCGCCATGAAGACGAAGTGGGATTCGTCGAACTCCCGGATTGCGAGCACGGCCGTGATGCGCTCACCGTCGCCGAGTTGCAGGAGGTTGACGATCGGCTTGCCGCGCGAGCCGCGGCTCGCGAGAGGCAGCTGGTACACCTTGAGCCAGTAGCACTGGCCGCCGTCGGAGAAGCACAGCAGCGTGTCATGGCTGTGTGCGATGAAAAGCTTGTCGACGAAGTCCTCGTCCTTGACTGTCGTCGCCATCTTGCCCTTGCCACCGCGGCGCTGGGCTTCGTAGTCCGTGACAGGCTGGGTCTTCGCGTAGCCCGCATGGGACAGTGTCACTACCAGGTCCTGGCGTTCGATCAGGTCTTCGATCGTGACGTCGGACTGGTCGGCGACGATCTGCGTGCGCCGCTCATCTCCGTAGGCTTGCTTCATCGCCGCGAGTTCCTCGCGGATCACGGCGAGGAGACGGTCCGGTCGCGCGAGGATTTCTCCGAGGTCGCGAATGACCTCGAGGAGTTCGGTGAACTCCGTGACGATCTTGTCCTGCTCGAGTCCCGTCAGCCGGTGCAGGCGAAGATCGAGAATTGCCTGCGCCTGGACTTCCGACAGGCGATAGCGCTCGCCCTGCAGGCCCAGGTCATCCGCGATTCCCTCGGGGCGGGTCGGGACATTGCCGGCGCGCGCGAGCATCTGCGGAACGGCGCCCGGCCCCCAGGTCCGTGCCAGGAGGGCGGCGCGAGCCTCGGGCGGGGATGGCGACGCCTTGATCAGTGCGATGACTTCATCGATGTTCGCGAGCGCGACTGCGAGCCCCTCGAGGATGTGCGCGCGGTCGCGCGCCTTGCCGAGGTCATGAATGGTGCGTCGCGTGACCACTTCGCGGCGATGGCGAAGGAACGCATCCAGCATCTCCTTGAGCGAAAGCAGCTTCGGCTGGCCGTCGAGGAGCGCGACCATGTTGACACCGAATACGGATTCCATCGGCGTCAGCTTGAAAAGCTGGTTCAGGACCAGTTCGCTGTTCTCGCCACGCTTCAGCTCGACGACGACGCGGAGCCCGTCCTTGTCCGATTCGTCGCGCAGCTCCGAAATGCCCTCGATTTCCTTGTTGCGCACCAGGTCCGCGATGCGCTCGAGCAGGCGGGCCTTGTTGACCTGATAGGGCAGTTCCGTGACGACGATCGCTTCACGGCCGCGCTCGTCGATGGTCTCGATCGCCGTGCGGGCGCGAACCGACAGGCGGCCGCGCCCGGTCTTGTAGGCGGCGACGATCTCCACGGCGCCATTGATGATGCCGGCAGTCGGAAAGTCCGGGCCCGGCACCAGGCGCATCAGTTCGGCCAGGCCGAGGTTCGGATCGTCGATCAGCGCAATGCAGGCGTCGATGATCTCGCCGAGGTTGTGCGGCGGGATATTGGTCGCCATGCCGACCGCGATGCCCGACGAGCCATTGACCAGCAGGTTCGGGATGCGCGCCGGCAGCACCGCCGGTTCCTGTTCGCTGTTGTCGTAGTTCGGCGTGAAATCGACCGTTTCCTTGTCGATGTCGGCGAGGAGTTCGTGTGCAATGCGCGTCATGCGCACTTCGGTGTAGCGCATCGCCGCCGCCGCATCGCCGTCGACGGAGCCGAAGTTTCCCTGACCGTCTACCAGCAGGTAGCGCAGCGAAAACGGCTGCGCCATGCGGACGATCGTGTCATACACGGCGGCATCGCCGTGCGGGTGGTACTTGCCGATGACGTCGCCGACGATTCGCGCCGACTTCTTGTATGCCTTGTTCCAGTCGTTTCCGAGCTCGCGCATCGCGTACAGGACGCGGCGGTGCACCGGTTTCAGGCCGTCGCGGACATCGGGGAGCGCGCGGCCCACGATCACGCTCATTGCGTAATCGAGATAGGACTTGCGCATCTCGTCTTCGAGGTTGACGTGCAGGACTTCGCGCGCGATCTCGCTCATGCGGATTTCGTCGTTTTCAGAGGCCCATGGAAGCGCCGAATTTTAGCACAGCGCGTATACTTTCCGGATGCAAAATGGGCCGAATGTCGACCCCGCGGAGATCTCTAAATTCGACGCGGCGGCGCCGCGCTGGTGGGACCCGAATGGCGAGTTCCGGCCCCTGCACGACCTGAATCCGGCGCGGATCGATTACATCGAAGCGCGCGCCGGACTCGCGGGCAGGAAGGTGCTCGACGTCGGCTGCGGCGGCGGGCTGCTCGCGGAGGGTATGGCGCGGCGCGGTGCCCAGGTGACCGGAATCGACCTGGCGCCGGCATCCCTGCAGGTCGCACGGCTGCACTCGCTGGACGCCGGTATCGTCGTGGATTACCGGCAGGTCGCGGCCGAAACGCTCGCCGTCACCGATGCCGGCGGCTTCGATCTTGTCACCTGCCTTGAAATGCTGGAGCACGTACCCGACCCGGTTGCCATCGTCCGGGCGCTGGCGAGCCTCGCGCGTCCCGGCGGTGACGTCATTTGCTCGACGATCAATCGCAATGCCAAGTCGTTTGCGCTCGCCATCGTCGGTGCCGAATACCTGCTGCGACTGCTGCCGATGGGCACGCATCAGTACGCGCGCCTGATCCGGCCTTCCGAGATCTCGCGCTGGGCCCGCGAGGCCGGACTCGAGCTCGCGGACCTGGCAGGTCTCGAGTACAACCCCGCCACGCGCAAGGCGCGCGTCACTGCCGATGTCTCGGTCAATTACCTGGTCCACTTCAGGCGGCCGATGACGGCGGCCGCCGCATGAACCGCCGCCGCGAGCTTCGCGGTGTGCTGCTCGACCTGGATGGGACGCTGCTCGACACCGCGCGGGACATGGCACAGGCGCTCAACCGCCTGCGTGTCGCGGAAGGCCTCGAGACACTGCCTTTTGAGACGATTCGCCCGCTGGTTTCGCATGGCGCGCCACGGCTCATACGAGTCGGATTCGGAGAGCCCGATGGCGCGAGGTACGAAGACTTGCGTACCCGATTCCTGGATTTCTACCGGGCCGCACTTGCGGTTCATACGCGCCTGTTCGAAGGTTTCGATGTCGTCCTGGACACGATCGAACGGGCGGGCATGCGCTGGGGAATCGTCACCAACAAGCCCGGCTGGCTCACGATCCCCCTGCTCCAGGAACTTGGCCTTGCCGCGCGTAGCGGCTGCATCGTGAGCGGCGACACGCTGGCCGAGCGCAAGCCGCACGCGATGCCGCTGCTGCACGCCGCCTCACTGTTGCGGCTTGAACCGCGTGCCTGCGTGTACCTGGGCGACGCGGAGCGCGACGTGCAGGCAGCCCGCAACGCGGGCATGATTCCGCTGGTGGCCGGCTTCGGGTACCTGAACGAGGGCGAGGATCCCGCGGCCTGGCAACCCGAGGCCGTGCTCGGTCACCCGGAAGAACTGCTCGACTGGCTGGGGCTGCGCGAATGACATTCGATCTGACTGCGCTGGTCGTCATCCTGCTCGCCGTGGCACTGGCCCTGGGAGCCGGGTGGTGGATGGGCCGTCGCCGCGCCGCTGCCCTCGCGGCGGAGCGCACGGCCACGCTTGACAGTGCGATGGATCAGCTGGATCGCCGCTTTGACGATCTCGCCGGCCGGCAGCTCCGGGAGAACATCGAAAACTTCCTGCGCCTGGCCAAGGAAAACCTTGGCGGTCACCAGCAGAGCGCACAGAGCTCGCTGAAGGAACGCGAACAGGCGATAGAGACGCTCGTCAAGCCGATCCAGGAGTCGCTGGCGCGCACGTCCGAGGCCCTGCGCGAAATCGAGGCCGAGCGCCAGCGCGATTTCGGCAGCCTGCGCCAGAACCTCACGGACATGCGCGAGACGCACACCGCCCTGCAACGCGAGACCCGCAACCTCGTGCAGGCGCTCAGCAAGCCGCAGGTGCGCGGACAATGGGGTGAGATCGCGCTGCGCCGGCTGGTCGAACTGGCCGGCATGACCGCGCATTGCGACTTCGAGGAGCAGGTTCACGTCGTGGGAGAAGACGGCGCAATGCGCCCGGACATGGTCGTGCACCTTCCCGAAGGCCGCGATATCGTCATCGACGTCAAGACTCCGCTCGACGCCTACCTGACTGCGGCCGAAGCACCTTCCGACGAAGTTCGCACCGTGGCGCTCCGTCGGCATGCGCAGCACGTGGCTGACCGTGTCCGGCTGCTTTCTTCCAAGAACTATTCGGCCCAGTTCACGCAGGCCCCGCAATTCGTCGTGCTGTTCCTGCCCGGCGACCAGTTCCTCTCATCGGCGCTCGATCAGCAGCCTGAACTCCTAGACCGCGCCATGAGCAGCAACATCATCCTGACAACGCCGTCGACCTTGCTCGCTCTCCTCAAGACGGTTTACAACGGCTGGCAGAACGTGCGGCTCGCCGAAAACGCGGAGCGAATCCGCAGGCTGGCCGAAGACCTCTATGCGCGCCTCAACACGTTCCGGAATCATCTCGGAAAACTGGGCAATGCGCTCGAAGGGAGCCTGCGCGCCTACAACGCGGCCGTCGGGTCGCTCGAGCGAAATGTCCTGCCCGGCGCGCGCAAATTCGTGGAACTCGGCGTTCGCGGCGAGAAGCCCATCGAAGATCTCGCCGAGATCGAAGTGAGCGTGCGGCTCGTCGACGAGACGGCGCCGCAACTCCCCCCGCCCGAAGAGCATTGAGCGACGACGGACAATCCACGGGCATGACGATCCAGGCGGCGGCGCTCGCCTACCTGCCTGCGGCCGACTCGCATGCCGGGCGCATCATCCTCGTCACGGGTGCCGGCGACGGCATTGGGCAGGCCCTGGCTCTCGCACTCGCGCGTCAGGGCGCGACCGTCGGTTTGCTCGGGCGCACGCAGCGCAAGCTCGTGCGCACCTATGACCGCATCGTCGAAGCCGGCGGCCCGACGCCGGCCCTGCTTCCCTTCAACCTGGAAACCGCCATGGCGCCCGAGTACGACGCCTTGCACGATGCACTCGATCGCGAGTTCGGGCGCCTCGATGGCCTGGCGCACGTGGCGGGCATCCTCGGCGATCTCAGTCCGGTCGAGCAGTACGACGTTCCGACCTGGTGCAAGGTGCTTCACGTCAACCTGACAGCACCGTTCATCCTGACGCGCACACTGCTCCCCCTGCTGCGGCGATCCGATGACGCCTCGATCGTGTTCACGTCGAGCAACGCCGCACGACGCGGCCGCGCCTTCTGGGGCGCCTATACGGCGTCAAAGTTCGGCACCGAGGGCCTCATGCAGGTGCTGGCGGATGAGATGGCGGGTTCGACCCGTATTCGGGTGAACAGCATCAATCCGGGCCGCGTGCGAACCGCCATGCGACGCCAGGCCTATCCGGCCGAGGACCCGAATCAGCACCCCGAACCTGCCGAGGTCCAGAGCCCTTTCCTGTTTCTGCTGGGACCGGCGGGACAGGGAATCAGCGGCCAGGCGATCGATCGCCCGTAACCTGCGGCCTTGCGGCGTCCTGCAGCGCCTTCAGCTCCGCTTCGGTCAGTGGCCGGCTGCGGCCGCGGGCAAGTACGCGGTCCATGGCGATGGGTCCAAACCGCGTGCGCAGTATGCGATTCGCTTCGAGCCCGCAGCGCTCGAAGAGCTCGCGGAGATCACGCGGCCGCAAGCCGGTGGCATGAACCTGAAGCCACCGGTTGCTCCCCTCCCCGCCGGCGGGAATGACCTCGGTAATCCGGCCTTGGGCGGAAGCCGCCTCGCTCGCGGCCGCCAGCGTCGCGCCAATCTGCGACTCGTCAAATGCGCCGCGGACGCGGACACTGAATTCGCTCGCAATGCCGATCCCGCGCCGGGTCAAGGCGGCCGCCAGCGCGCCGTCCGTCACGAAAAGTTCGAGTCCGCCATCGCGCGCAGCCAGCGGGCTGACCGGAATCCAGCGACGCCCGGCGGACTTCGGCAGGCGCTCGAGCGAACTTGGCATCGTCCCGGTTGCGCCGGCGCGAATGTCTTCCTGGGTCGACCGGTGATACGCGAGTCCCTCATGCTCCCGGTCCGAGCCGCGCGTGAGGCGCAGCCGGCGCCCGTCGAGGCGAATGTCGTCGCGCTCGTCGACCGGCTGGCCGGGAGTCGCGAGCTTGCCATTGACCGTGATGCGGCCCGCCGCGATCCAGGCCTCGATCTGGCGTCGCGATCCGACGCCACGGGCGGCTAGGGTTTTCTGGATTCGTTCACGCATCGGGATACCGGGCGCGGCGCTGCCGCGCCGGATCAACCGGTCGCTTCGGCGTCGTTCGCCGCCGGAAGGCCCGCGGCTGCGGCCTGCACCGTCACCGCACCGTCGAACTCCAGCTGGATGCCGACGTCGTCCATGTCCTTCAGTGCAGCGAGGGATGGCAGTTCGTCCAGGCTCTTGAGGCCGAAGTAATCCAGGAATTCGCGGGTCGTACCCAGAAGCTCCGGGTGACCCGGGACTTCACGATGGCCGACTACGCGGATCCATCCACGCTCGCTGAGCGTGCGTACGATGTTCGGGTTGACCGTTACGCCACGAACGTCCTCGATCTCGCCGCGCGTAATCGGCTGCCGGTAGGCGATGAGCGCAAGCGTCTCGAGCAGCGCGCGCGAATACCGGCTCGGACGCTCCTGCCAGAGTTTCGAGAGCCGCGACGCAAACTGGCTCCGTACCTGCAGCCGCCAGCCGCTTGCGACCTCGACCAGTTCCATCGGACGGCCCTCGCAGTCGCGAGAGAGTTCGGACAGCGCCCGCCGGACCACGATGGCGTCCGGGCGTTCGAACTCGTCGAAAATTTCGCGCAGCTGATCGACGCTGATCGGCTGGCCGTAGGCAAGCAGCGCCGCTTCGATGATGTCCTTCAACTGTCCGGATTCCATGTCTTGCCTCGTCATGCAGTCGTGACCTCGATCTCATCGATGACGCCCGCGTCCGGATTGCCCTCTACGCGACGCACGTGCAGGGGCTGGTATGGCTCGGCCTGCACGATCTGGACCAGCTGCTCGCGCATCAGCTCGAGGATCGCCGCAAATGTCACCGTGACGCCCATCCGGCCTTCCTCCGGCCGGAACAGGCGGATGAATTCCACGAGACCGACGCCTTCGAGGTAGGCCAGCACTTCCGACATGCGTTGGCGCACGGAAAGCGTCTCGCGCTGGACGTGCAGGTGCGCAAACATGGTCGAGCGCTGCACCACATCCTTGAATGCCACCAGCATTTCCTGGAGCGCGACTTCCGGGAGCAGCCGCACGACTTCACGATGAGTCAGTTCGGCAACCGCCGGGTACACGTCTCGATCGAGGCGGGACAACCGGTCGATGTCCTCGGCAGCGCGCTTGTAGCGCTCGTACTCCTGCAGGCGGCGCACGAGCTCCGCGCGCGGGTCTTCCTCTTCCTGGCCCGGGTCACCGATGCGCGGCAGCAGCATGCGCGACTTGATCTCCGCAAGCATCGCAGCCATCAGCAGATATTCGCCCGCGAGCTCGAGGTCCAGCTCCTGCATCAGCTGGATGTATTCCATGTACTGGCGAGTGATGTCCGCGATCGGGATATCGAGGACGTCGATGTTCTGCCGGCGGATCAGGTACAGGAGCAGGTCGAGCGGGCCCTCGAAGGCCTCCAGGAAGACCTCGAGCGCCTGCGGCGGGATATAGAGATCTCGCGGAATCTCGGTGACCGGCTCACCTTCGACAATCGCAAACGGCATTTCACCCTGCTGGGGAGCTGGCTCCGCCGTCCCGGCGCCGTCGCCAATTTCCGCAGCGAGGTCGACGGTATCGCTCACCGGTACTCCAGGTGCACGGCTTCACGGACCTCCGACATTGTCGCACGCGCCGCCTCGCGTGCGCGTTCGCAGCCCTCTGCGACGATGCCGCGCACGAGTTCCGGGTTCTCCTCGTACTCGCGCGCACGCTGTCGGATGACCTCGAGTTCCTTCAGCACCGACTCGATCACGGGTTTCTTGCAATCGAGGCAGCCAATGCCCGCCGTCCGGCAGCCGGTCTGGACCCAGGCTTTCGTCTCTTCGTTCGAGTAGATCTTGTGCAGGTCCCAGACGGGGCATTTCTCGGGGTCGCCGGGGTCGCTTCGCCGCACCCGCGCCGGATCCGTCTGCATCGCCCGCAGCTTTTTCTGCACGCTGTCCGGGTCCTCGCGCAGCCCGATCGTGTTGCCGTAGGACTTCGACATCTTCCGCCCGTCGAGACCCGGAACTTTCGGGGTCTTGGTCAGCAGTACCGCAGGCTCCGGGAGGATCGCCCGGCCCCCTCCTTCGAGGTACCCGAGCAGGCGCTCGCGGTCCGCGACCGTGAGCCGCGCGCCCGATACGATCAGGGTACGCGCACGCACCAGCGCTTCCGCGTCGCCCTGCTCCTGGAACTGCCGGCGCAGCTCCGAATACTGGGCCGCGTTGCGCGCGCCCAGGCGTTTCACGGCGCTTTCGACGCGCGCCTCGAAATCCGGTTCGCGTCCATAGATGTTGTTGAACCGCCGCGCGATCTCGCGAGTGATCTCCACATGCGCCGCCTGGTCTTCGCCCACCGGCACGAATTCCGGCCGGTACATCAGGATGTCCGCGCTCTGGAGCAATGGATAGCCGAGGAACCCGTAGGTGCTCAGGTCCTTGTCCTTGAGCTGCTCGATCTGGTCCTTGTAGGTCGGGACGCGCTCAAGCCAGGACACCGGCGTCACCATGGAGAGAATCAGGTGAAGCTCCGCGTGTTCCGGGATGCGCGACTGTATGAAGATCGTGCAGGCGCTCGGATTGAGGCCGGCAGCAAGCCAGTCGATGATGACTTCGCTGGAATTTGCCTTGATGTCTGCGGTGTCCTCATAGCTTGTTGTCAGAGCATGCCAATCGGCGACGAAGAAGAAGCACTCATACCGATACTGAAGCTCGACCCAGTTCGCCAGTGCCCCGTGATAGTTACCGAGGTGCAGCTGGCCGGTCGGCCGCATTCCGGAGACAACGCGTCGGTGCTGACCCGGCTTCGTAGGCATTCTTCGCGATTATCCCCACCGCAGGTCGAACAGGTCGACCAGCAGCGATTCCAGGAATGCAATCGGGCCGCTGACCAGTGGCCAGAGTACGCGACCGAATATGAGCGCCAGGACGATGAACAGGCCGTAAGGCGCGATACGTTCGAGAAAGTTACTGACCGGTCCGCGCGGCAAGAGATTGGTCAACACCTGGCCTCCGTCCAGAGGCGGAATCGGCAGCATGTTGAAAACGGCAAGCGTCACATTGATGACGATGCCGATGCGGGCCATTTGCTCGAGCCATTGACCGGGGACTCCGAGATCCAGTTTCTGGCTCAACATCATCAAGAACGCCCAGACGATCGCCATCACGAGGTTTGCGCCCGGCCCGGCGGCGGATACCCAGACCATGTTGTTGCGGGGACTGCGCATGTACCGCGGATCAACGGGCACGGGCTTGGCCCAACCGAACAGGAATCCTCCAAGCCACAACATGACCACCGGCACAAGTACGGTCCCGACCGGATCGATGTGACGGATCGGATTGAGGCTCAATCGGCCCTGTGCCTCCGCAGTCCGGTCGCCGAAGTGCTTTGCGACCCAGCCATGGGCGACCTCATGGACCGTGATTGCAAACACGACTGGAATCGCGGCGATTGAAAGGATAAAGAGAAACGAAGCCAGGTCCATGAACCGTCCAGGGTTGCCGCGGGCCGCTCCACGTGGAATTGCCGGCGATTATACGTTGCGGCAGCTACCCCTGCCGGTCATTGAAAGGGTCTTGGATCGCCTTTTCCCGCCCGCAGCAACTGCGGTGCAGCGCCCGAGAGGTCGACGATGGTGCTCGGCTCGATCCCGCAGTTTCCGGCATCGAGGATCAGATCGACCGCATGACCGATGCGTTGCTCGATTTCACGACCGTCCGTCATCGGGACATCGTCTCCCGGCAACTGCAGCGTCGTACTCAGCAGCGGCTCGGTGTACTCCCTGAGTAACGACCGCACGACGGCGTGATCCGGGACACGGATGCCGACCGTCTTCCGGCGCGCATCGAGCAGGCGCCGCGGCACCTGACGTGTTGCGCGCAGAACAAATGCGTAGGGTCCCGGCGTGAAGCTCTTCAGGAGCCGGTATTGCCAGTTCTCGACCACGGCGAATCGGGCGATCTCCGACAGGTCGCGGCACACGACTGTGAAGAAGTGGCCCTTTCGGGCCTGTCGCAGGCGCTGGATCCGCTCCATCGCGTCCTTGGCGCCGATCGCGCACCCAAACGCATAGCAGGAATCCGTTGGATAGACGAGCACGCCGCCGTCCTTCAGACACTCCGCGGCGACACGGACTAATCGCGGTTGCGGCGTCGTGGGGTGCAACTCGAGGCGCTCGGCCATGGTCCATTATGGACCGGGCGCAACACGATGCCGCTTCCGCTATGATTGGCGCCCCTTAAAACGGTTCCCCGCATGCAGCTGCTGTTCGATTTCCTGCCGGTCATCGCGTTCTTTGTCGCCTACAAGTTCGCCGACATTTACGTCGCGACCGTCGTGATCATCGTCGCAACGGTGATCCAGGTTTCGATCCACTGGCTTCGTACGCGGCGGGTAAACCCGATGCACGTCGTGTCCGCGGGACTTGTCCTGGTTTTCGGCGGCTTGACGCTCTGGATCCGGGATTCGGCATTCATCATGTGGAAACCGACGGTCGTCAACTGGCTGTTTGCGGCGGCATTCCTCGTGAGCTTGTGGCGCCGCTTTGGCGATCGACCATTGATCCAGCGGCTGATGAGCGCGACGGACGCGCAATTCGAGCTAAGCTCCGTCCTCTGGCGGCAACTCAACTGGATGTGGATCGGCTTCTTCGCGCTCATGGGTGCCGCGAACCTGGCCGTATTTCATTACTTTGACGAAGCGACATGGGTCAATTTCAAGCTATTCGGGATGCTCGGGTTGACCCTGGTCTTTATCGTCGCACAAGGGTTCTGGATCAGTTCGCGCGCCCAGAGTCATGACAAGCCCGCGAGCTGAGCGTATACGGACCGTGCTCGAATCCGCCTTTGCCGCAGCAAGCGTATCGGTGCAGGATGACAGCGCGCGCCATGCGGGTCATGCTGGCGCTCGCGGCGGCGCCGGGCACTTTATCGTGCGGATCGAGTCCCAGGCATTCACCGGCCGGAGTCGCATCGAGCGGCACCGCATGGTCTACCAGGCACTGGCGGGCATGCTGCCGCGCGAGATTCACGCCCTGAACATTGAAGCGATTTCACCGGACGACGACACATCATCGAGGACAAAATGAGTTACACGCAGATCCTGGCAGTCTCCACCCTGGGCTTGTTGCTGGCCACCGGCTGCACCAAGGCCGAAACGCCCGTCGATGCATCAGCCAAGCCTGTTGCCGTCGTCAACGGCACGCCGATCTCGCGTGACGTCTGGGCGCTCTACGTAAAGACGCGCCACGCAGGCAAGACGCCCGGCGACCTCACAGCAGAAGAGCAGACGGAGGGGCTCGAGGAACTGATCGGCATGTACGTCGGCGCTCAGGAAGCCGACAAGCAGAAGCTTGCCGACGGCGAGCCGAAGGCGCGGCTCGAACTCGTCGGGAAGAGCGCGCTCGCGGAATTGCTGTTCAAGAAATTCGTCGAAGGGGCCGTGCCGACGGAAGAGGAACTCAAGGTCGAGTATGACGCCCGGATCGCGGAGGCGCCGAAGCAGGAGTTCCATGCGCGCCACATCCTCGTCGACGACGAAACAAAGGCGAAGGACCTGATCGCGCAGCTCGACAAGGGCGCCAAATTCGAGAAGCTTGCGACGGACAATTCGAAGGACGGGTCAGCAACGGAAGGTGGCGACCTCGGCTGGTTCAGTCCCGCGCAGATGGTCAAGCCTTTCTCGGATGCCGTACAGCAGCTCGAGGTCGGTAAGTACACTGCAGTTCCGGTCAAGTCGGAATTCGGCTGGCACGTGATCAAGCTGGAGGAGAAGCGTCCGACGACTCCGCCGCCGTTCGAAGCGGTCAAGGCGCAGCTCGGGCCGATGGTCAATCAGAAGAAGTTCGAGGCGCACCTCAAGGAGCTGGTCAAGTCGGCAAAGGTCGAGCGCTCGCTCTGATACCTACGCCGCCGGCCTGAAATAACGAGAGTAGGTGCGGTTCATCGGATTGATGGCGGGTGCGGCGATCCGCGGCTGCACCAGTCGCCTAGTCACGTAGAAGTACACCGGCAGCAGCGGGTAGTCGTTGAGCATCAACGACTCCGCCTGCTGCAAGGTGTCGCGTCTCCGAACCGGATTGCCTTCCACTGCGGCAGATTCGAGCAGACCGGCATATTCCCTGTCTGACCAGCGACCGAAGTTTTGCGGACTGCCGAGCACCATCGTGTCAAGGAAAGTCGACGCATCATTGTAATCCGCGGTCCAGCCGACGCGGACGACGTCCCATTGCGCAGGATCGGCGCGGGCTGCCAGATAAGCCTTGAACTCCATCTGGATCAGCTCTGTTTCGACGCCCAGCGTTTCTTTCCACATCGCGGCGATGGCGATGCAGACCTTCTGCACCAGCTCGTTCTCGTTGTAGAGCATCCTCAGTCGCAATGGGCGTTCTGCCGAATAGCCGGCCGCTGAATAGAGCGAAAGCGCCCGGGAAACACGCTGCTCCCTCGATGCCTGTTTCCATGCGTAGCGCGCCGGAGTGTAGTTCCACGCGTCGTCCGGCACGAGCGAGTACGCAGGCACCTGTCCCGCACGCGTCACCGACGAGGTGATTGCCTCACGATCGATCGCCAGAGACAACGCCTCGCGCAATCCGCGCCTGCCGCGCAGCGGCCCACGATCGGTATTAAACGTGAAGTAGAAGGTCGCGAGCGTCGCACGATGCTGCAATCCGGAGTGTGGTTCGGCCAACAACTCCTGGAACCTCTGCTCCGGAACCGAATTCGTCACGTCGAGTTCACCGGCCCGATACCGCATGTACTCGGCGTTCTCATCGGCGATAAATTCGTAGTGAATCTCGTCGAACGCAACCGCGGAGGCATCCCAGTAATGCGGATTACGCTCAAGGCGAAGATGAGCTCCCGGCGAAAACGCGGCAAGCACGTAAGGGCCATTAGAGATCGTTGCGCCGGGACTCGAGAATCCGCTTGCTGACGACGACGAGGATGGGTGAACGGGTGACGCGACAGTATTCGTCAGGATGTCCGGAAAATAGGGGACCGGATGGGAAAGTCGAATCTCGAGCGAGTATTCGTCCAGCGCGCGCACGCCCAGGCGATCGGCGGGGAGCCCGCCCTGAAGGATCGCGGGCGCATTCTCGAGTGCACGCAGCAGGTCGGCGGCGCCGGAGATCGTGGCCGGATCGAGCGCGCGCCGGAAACCCTCGACAAAATTCGCGGCCACGACAGGATCGCCATTTGACCAGCGCGCTTCCCGGCGCAGCTGGAATACGTAACGCTTGCCACCATCTTCCACTTGCCAGGATGTTGCGGTCGCCGGGATGACTTCGCCTGCCGGCGTACTCGCAGTCAGGCCTTCGTAAAGGTCGCGCAGAACATCGTAGGAGAAGGCATCTTCGGCGCGCTGCGGATCCAGCGAGCCCTGTTGGCCGCCCAGGCCGCGCCGCAGCACCAATGGCTCGACACTGCCAGTGTCATCGCGAGGGGCGTCTGTGTCACCGCAGGACGCCGCGCCAAGCATTGCCGCGATCACGACGAGCGAAGTGACCAGCCTCTGCGGCATCAGAAAGGTCTCGCGCACGGACGACGACATCCGCGCAAGCTTACGCTATCGATTAAAGCGAGACTGGCGGGTGGACCGCGTGGAAAGCGGCTTCAGGAAATCGTGACTCGAATGGCGGAAATCGCTGCCGCCTGAGTTGGTGGCCGGGACTTAGTTAACCGGAGGAATTGCCTGTGCCCAGCGAACCCTCGGCGCGACCTGTGCCCAGCGAACCCTCGGCGCGACCTGTGCCCAACG